>Ga0194110_10000012_pt1 | contig 262810 bp, 259 predicted proteins | sample TA2Kig1200mmetaG_FD_146192 | JGI IMG/M metagenome (GOLD analysis project Ga0194110, IMG submission 146192) | Freshwater microbial communities from Lake Tanganyika, Tanzania - TA2015032 Kigoma Deep Cast 1200m | ecosystem: Environmental > Aquatic > Freshwater > Lake | place: Tanzania: Lake...
CAAGGGAGGCTAGCAAGTCGAACACCAACATCATAGGCCAAGGGAAGTGCTACCCTGGGCTTGACAGTCTCGACTCGATTTCGTGCGATTGACGGCCTGATACCCCCGTGCTATACTCCGCACGATCTGACAGCCGAAAGTAGAAGCCATCCGCTTCTCACCCGGGCGCTCGAGAGACACCGTGATGCGACCCGGGTCGCTGTGGCAGCGGCGCGAATGTGGGGATGGCACCTGCCGTCCCCTTTGTGTTTTGCGGGCCGCAGGCCGATATCAAGCACGGAGGGTCAAGGAGGGCGAGAGAGCATCGAACGCGAGACGCGGATCAACGACCGGATAAGAGTCCGAGAGGTGCGATTGATCGGCCCTGGCGGCGAGCAGCTGGGGATCGTTTCCACACGCGAGGCGCTCATGCGCGCTCAGGAGCACACTCTGGACCTCGTGGAGGTCGCCCCCACGGCGTCCCCGCCCGTGTGCAAGATAATGGACTACGGGCGGTACAAGTACGAGCAGAGCAAGCGTGACCGGGACGCCCACCGGAAGTCGCGCGGCGGCGATCTCAAGGGCATGCGGATGAGCCCGAAGATAGGCGAGCACGATTTCCAGGTCAAGATCCGCCGGGTGACCGAGTTCCTCAAGGACGGCGACAAGGTCCGGGTCGCGATGTGGTTCCGCGGGCGCGAGATGGCCCACCCCAAGGTGGGGGAAGCGTTGCTGCAACGTTTGGCCCTGGCGGTGGCTGAGGTCGGGGTGGTCGAGAGCATGCCCAAGCTGGAAGGCAGGAACATGATAATGCTCCTCGCCCCCCGAAAGGGGTAGGAGACGGGAGAGGGAGCGGTGGCAAAGACAAAGCGACACCAGGGCGCCACGAAGCGCATTGGAACGACTGGTTCAGGTCGTCTGACGCGGGGACGCCAGCACGGCGGCCATCTCAAGGTCAAGAAGAGCCCCAAGCGCAGGCGCTCTCTGCGCGCGGAGGTTTCGGTACACGCCAGCGATGAAAAGCGGTTGCGGCGGTTGCTCCCCGGCCAATAACGCGTTGGGGGCACGCCGGGCAGTTCTCTAGCGGAAGGTGGGTTGGTCATGGCACGCATCAAGCGCGGCGTCACGGCACGTCGCCGCCACAAGAAGATCCTACGACTGGCTCGGGGGTACCGGGGCGGTCAGAGCCGATGGTACCGCCTGGCCAAACAGTATGTAACCCGCGCCCTGGCGCAGGCATTCACGGCCCGGCGCCTCCGCAAGCGGCAGTTCCGGCGGTTGTGGGTCACGCGCATCAACGCCGCCGCGCGCGGGAGCGGCGTTCCGTACAGCCGGTTGATCAGCGGCCTGCGCAAGGCGGGCGTGAGCGTGAACCGCAAGGTCCTGGCCGACCTGGCCGTGAAAGATCGAGCGGCCTTTGACGCGCTGGTCGCGCGCGCCAAGGTTCACCTGGAGTCCTAGCCGCCGGTTGCAGGTCGCCGGCGGCTCTGCGCAGTGCCAGGGATGGGCGTGGCGAGGACGCCGACTCCGCAAATGGTTCGCCAGTTAGCGCTGGTTCGGCAGTCCTGGTCAGGACGGCTGACCCTGAGCCCATCCCAGACCATCATCGTCGGCTTCATAACGATCATTCTGGCCGGAGCGATGCTGCTCAGCCTGCCGGCCGCCTCCGAGTCGGGTCGGCCCACGCCCTTTCTCACCGCGCTGTTCACGGCCACGTCGGCGACGTGCGTCACCGGCCTGACGGTCGTGGACACCGCGGATCACTATTCGTTCTTTGGCGAGCTGGTGATCCTGGTGCTGATACAGCTCGGGGGATTCGGGTACATGACCTCGTGGGCGCTTCTTGCCCTTGTCCTTGGGTGGCGAATCGGGCTTCGGGAGCGGATCATCCTCACCGAGGCCCACAACCTGTATGACCTCGGGGGCGTGGTGCGGTTCACGCGGCGCCTCATTCTGATGGCCCTGATCGTCGAAGCATCCGGAGCCGCGATCCTGACCTTGCGCTGGATGGGGGAGGAGCCGTTTGGACGCGCGCTGTATCTGGGCGTGTTCCACAGCATTTCGGCGTTCAACAACGCCGGGTTTGACCTGATGGGTGGCTTCAGGAGCCTGACCGCATACGCCGGCGACCCGGTGGTTTCGCTGATCATCGCCGGGCTCATCATCCTCGGCGGCCTCGGGTTCTCGGTGCTGTTCGACCTGCGCTCGCGGCGCCTGACGCTTCACTCGAAGACCGTGCTGTTGGCCACTGGAATGCTGATAGGCATCGGGACGGCGTTGATCGCGCTGTTTGAGTTTGCGAACCCCAAGACGCTGGGAGCCCTGCCGGTTCCCGAGCGGCTGCTCGCGGCCCTCTTCCACGCGGTGACGCCCAGGACCGGGGGCTTTTCCACCATTGAGGTTAGATCTCTGGCCGAGCCGACGCTAGTGTTCGTTGCCTCGCTCATGTTCATCGGCGCCTCCCCCGGCGGTACGGGCGGGGGCATCAAGACGACAACGTTTATGGCGCCTCTGGCGGTGATCCTGAGCAGCATCCGGGGAACCGGGGAGCCGGTGCTGTTCGGACGCCGGATAATGGTCCAGAATGTCAACAAGGCCCTGACCATAGCCTTTGTGTCGCTGGCCTTCGTGTTCGCAATGTCGGTCATGCTTGCCGCAGTTGAGCGGGTGGAGTTTCTTCCGGCGCTGTTCGAGATCACATCGGGTTTCGGAACCGTGGGGCTGAGCACCGGGTTGACGCCGCACCTCTCGCCGTGGGGTAGGGTTATCGTGATGCTGACCGTGTTCAGCGGCCGCGTCGGGTTGCTGACAGTCGCGTTTGGGCTGACCCGGCGGCACCGGCCGGCCAGGGTGCGCCATCCCGAGGAGAGGCTGTACATTGGATAGCGGCGCGAGCCCGGCGCCACGGGCGGATCATCCGGGCGGGTGGAGACTACGATGAGCGAATTCGCGGTGATTGGGATCGGGCGGTTCGGCCGGAGCGTAGCGGCGACGCTGCACCAGCTCGGACACAGGGTGCTCGCGATAGACCAGAGCGAGGACTCGCTCCGGCACGTGGCCGATGACGTGACGCATGCGGTGCAGTTGGATTCAACGGACGCCGAGGCGCTCCGGGGCGTTGGGATTGCAAACATGGACGCGGTGGTCGTGGCCATCGGCGCAGCCATGCAGGAGAGCATCCTGACCACGCTGATCCTGAAGGAACTCGGTTGCAAGAAGATCGTGGCAAAGGCCTCCAACGACCTGCAGGGCAAAGTGCTCGAGCGCATAGGCGCGGACGTGGTCGTCCACCCTGAGCGCGACATGGGAGTGCGCATCGCCCACACTCTCTCGGCACCGGGGGTACTGGACTACCTTGAGATCTCTCCCACGTTCTCAATCGAGGAGCTCAGCGTACCCGACCGTTTGGTCGGCCAGACGCTTGGGCGGATGGATCTCAAGGCCCGTTTCGGCGTAAGCGTGCTGTTGATACGCCGGGACAGCCAGCTGCTGATCTCCCCCGACCCGGAGACCGTTCTTCAGACCGGGGACGTGCTGGTCGTGGTAGGGGAGAACCGGCAGCTCAACAGGCTGGAGACCTCGCTCTAGCCAGCTGGCGACGTGATAACCTCCACGCGCCACCCCCTGGTACAGGCGATGCGGAGGGCGGGTGAGCATCCGCGCCGCGACCCAGAGCAGCGGATCGTGCTGGATGGGCCGCGCCTGGTCCAGGAAGCCCTCGATGCCGGCATCTTCATTGAGGCGGTCCTGATCGCCGGCGATGAGGCAGACCCCGCCGGCTCGCCGCTGAGCGCGCGCCTCAGGGACGCCGGCGCTCGCGTCTGCCAGGCCACCCTGCGCGTCGTGCAGGCCGCCAGCCGCGTGGCGACATCCCAGGGGGTCGTGGCACTGGCCCGGCGTCCATCCCCGCCGGACGCCTCGATTCTGGACTCGTCCGGGCTCCTGCTGCTCGTGGCCGACGGTATCCAGGATCCCGGAAACCTCGGCACCATGGTACGAACCGCGGCCGCCTCCGGCGCTTCCGCGGTCGCGGTGACCGAGGGCACCGCTGATCCGTTCCAGCCCAAGGTGATACGCGCCACCATGGGAGCGGCTTTCAGGATACCCGTGCTTGGACTCGACGGTCCCGCGCTGCGGGCAGCGCTCGTCGCACACGGTGTCCGCGTGATCGTGGCCGACGCTCGAGGAGACCTGGACTACGCGACTGCGCCCGTTGATCCACCCCTGGCGATCGTCGTTGGGAACGAGTCCGCCGGGCCTGATGCCGCGTGGTTCGATGTTGGGACGCGCGTCCGCATCCCGCTGCTGGGGCAGGTCGAGTCGCTCAACGCCGCGGTGGCGGCCGGCGTGCTCCTGTACGAGGTCGTGCGCAGGCGCGGGGTCTCGTCGGCGAGTCCGTGATCGGACTCTCGCGTGCTTGTCAGTCGCTTTTCGCCTGTGCTATACTCACGGCAATCGCGCGGCAGTGGCTGGAACCCTGATCTGGCGCGGGTTTCAGGATCGTTTCTCCGGGCCTATCGCCAGGCAGGCCGCAGGCGATGAAGGAGAGGAGTACCGCAGGGTCGGCTCGATCACCCGTGCGGCCCAGAGTCGCACGGGGATAGGGAGGGGGGCCCTGGACTGCAAGCCCCTTCGAGCACGTGCCGTCGGGAAGTTCGCTCCTGAGCCGCCGGGTTGAAAGCGCAACGGCGTCACTAGACCCGGCCGGAGACCCGCCGTTATCCGGGCAAGAGGGACCGGGCCGCCACGCGCGCCCGGCCGATGAGGGTGGTATCGCGGAAGCGAGGCGCTTTCGCCCCTGGAGGCGGAGGCGCCTTGGCATTCCACAGGAGGGGCCGCATGCCTGATGATGTTGACCGGCTCGTGACCCGGACGATCAAGGCGCTCGGAGGGGTGACCGACCCCGACGCGCTGGAGGCCATGCGCCACCGCGTGTTGGGACGCCGGGGCGAGATCGCCGCGCTCCTGAAGGGCCTCCCTGCCCTGAGCGGACCCGAGCGCGCGTCACGCGGCGCGCGCCTCAACAGCGCGCGGGAGACGTTGCTGTTGGCGTTCGATGCTCGCGCGGCCGAGCTCGCCACCACACGGGAGACAGAACGCTTGGCAGCAGAGCGGATTGACGTATCGCTGCCCGGCCGGCGCGGGCCGCTTGGCCGCCGGCACGTGCTGCGGCGCACGCTCGATGAGGTCGAGCGGATCTTCGTCGGGCTCGGGTTCGAGGTGGTCGAGGGAACAGAAGTAGAAACCGATGAGTTCAACTTCGGGCGGCTCAACATGCCGCGCGACCACCCGGCCCGCGACACCCAGGATACCTTCTATCTCGGCGACGAGCTGTTGCTGCGCACGCACGCCACGGTCGTGGACGCGAGGGTGATGGCAGGACGGACCCCGCCGCTGCGCATCGTCACCAGCGGAAGGTGCTATCGCCGGGACCCGGTGGACGCTACCCACATGCCGGTGTTCCATCAGGTGGACGGGTTCATGGTCGGTGAGAACATCACGTTTGCGAACGTGAAGGGCGTACTGGCCACGTTTGCGCGCGAGATGTTCGGGCCCCAGACCAGGACGCGCTTCCAGCCGAGCTACTTCCCCTTCACCGAACCCAGCGCCGAACTGGCGGTGTCGTTCGAGGGACGGTGGCTGGAGCTGGGTGGGTTTGGCATGTTCCACCCCAGGGTGCTGGAGATGGCCGGGATTGATCCAGAGAGGTACACGGCCTTTGCATTCGGCCTAGGGGTTGATCGGCCGGCCATGGTGCGCTACGGGATCCCCGACATCCGCCTGCTGTGGGAGAACGATCTCAGATTGCTGGAGCAGTTCTAGATGCGCGCCCCGCTGTCGTGGCTGAGAGAGTACGTTGAGTTGCCCGAGCCCGCCGAGGCACTGGCCGAGGTCCTGCCCATGCTGGGCATCGGCGTAGAGGGAGTCGAGCGCACCGGCGTAGACCAGGTGCTGGATCTCGAGATTGCCTCCAACCGGCCGGACCTGCTGAGCATGATCGGCATTGCCCGCGAGCTGGCGGCGTGGCGCGGCTGCGATGTCCGTCTGCCGGCAGACGATCTCAACGAGGTTGACCCGCCCGCCTCCTCCGTGGCGGCGGTGGAGATCGCGGACGCGTCGCTGTGCCCGCGCTATGTGGCCCACGTGATCACGGGTGTCACGATTGGTGCCTCGCCGCCTGCCATCGCTGCCAGGCTGGAGGCGGCCGGGATCCGGCCCGTGAACGCGGTGGTGGACGCCACGAACTACGTGATGCTGGAGTGGGGACAACCCCTGCACGCGTTTGACCTCGACGCCCTGCGCGGACGCCGCATCATCGTGCGACCGGCCGCTGCCGGCGAGTATCTCGTCACGCTGGACGGAGTGGGACGCACCCTCGATCCCGCGATGCTCGTGATCGCGGACGCCAGCCGCCCCGTGGCCCTGGCCGGCATCATGGGCGGCGCCGAGACTGAGATCGGGCCTGCGACCCGCACCGTGCTGCTGGAAGCAGCGTCGTTTGCGCCCTCCAGCGTGCGCCGCACGAGCCGTCGCATTGGCCTACGCACCGAGGCCAGCGCACGGTTTGAGCGCGGGGTGGATCCTGAAGGGGTTGCCCGCGCAGCGCGCCGGGCCGCCGGGATCATTGCCGACCTCTCAGGGGGACGGGTCCTGCGCTCTGGGGTGGATGCCTATCCGGCGCCGGTGCCCAGGCCGGTGATCAGGCTGCGGCTTCCGCGCCTGGAGCGCGTACTGGGCGTGGAGATACCGCCTGGTGAGGTCGTGGCCGTTCTTGCCCGGCTCGGGCTGGATGCGCGCCGGGAGGGGGATTCGGTAATCGCCGTGCCCCCGGTAGGCCGAAGGGATCTGGAGCGCGAGGAAGACCTCGTCGAGGAAGTGGCCCGCCACCACGGCTACGACCGGATTCCAGAGGCGATGCCGCGCGAGGTCATGCAGCAGGGACGCCGCCCTGTCACGCTGGAGGCCGAGGGCGCGGCGCGCGACGCGCTCGTGCGTGCCGGCCTGACCGAGGCGATGACGCTGTCGCTCATCCATCCGCGCGTGCTGGACCGTCTGGGGGTCGGGGAGGACGATCCGTGGCGCCTGGCCGTGCCCATCTCCAATCCGCTCACTGCCGACCACACCCATCTGCGGTCCGCCCTTCTTCCAGGGCTGCTGGAGGCGGTGCGGATCAATGTCGCGCGGCGGCGGGGAGCGATCCACCTGTTTGAGATCGGCCGGACATTCCGGGCTGAAGGCGGCGCGGTGAGGGAGCGGCGCGCACTTGCGATAGCGTTGCATGGGGCGTGGCTGGCCGGGTTCTGGGAAGACGCCCGAGACCTGCGCGATGCCACGCTGCTGCACCTGAAGGGCGTGCTGGAGACCCTCTCGGCCGAGCTGCGAGCAGGACCGCTCGTGGTGGAGGCCGGCGGTCCTGCGTGGATGCACCCGGCGCGGTGTGGACGCGTCAGCGTCGGCGGCGCAGAGGTTGGGGTGATGGGAGAGCTGCATCCACAGGTTGCCGCCCGTCTTGATATTCCAGGCCGCACCTGCGTGAGCGAGATGGATCTGGATGCACTGCTCGGCCACGCCGTACTTCAGCCCAGATTCGCGGACATGCCGCGGTATCCGGCCGTGGTGCGCGACGTTGCCCTGGTGGCACCGCTGGATCTGCCCCACGCGGCGGTGCAAGGAGCGCTGGTCGAGGCCGGCGGCGCACTGCTGGAGTCGGCGGAGTTGTTCGACGCCTACGCAGGCCCGCCGCTCGCTCAGGGGACGCGCAACCTGGCCTACACACTGACGTTTCGCGCTCCGGACCGCACCCTCACCGGCGAGGAGATCGAGGGCCTGATGCTGGAGATATGCACGGCCGTGGCCGCGCGCCTGCCGGTTGCGGTCCGCGCATAGGTATGCCGGGACGGCATGTGGGGCATTGTCTCTGATGAGCGGGCGTCCTGGAGGTGGTCGGTGTGACGTGGCTTGACTGGATCGCGGTGGTGATGCTGATCGGGTTCGTCGTGCAGGGAGTGTTCAAGGGCGGCGTCGCATCCCTGCTGGGCGGGGTGGCGCTGGTGGTTGCCTACGCGGCCGCGGCGATCACCTTCCCGGCCCTGGGCGAGCGCATCACGAGAGGGAGCCCCCTGCCCCTGGAATGGGGGCGGACCGTTGGGTTCGTCCTGGCCTTCCTGGTCGCGTACACGCTGCTGGCCGTGCTGATCAGCATCCTCCCGGGCGGAAAGCGACCCGGCCTGCCCGCCCAAGTCCTGGGGATTCTCACCGGCGCTCTCAAGGCCCTGGTCGCGGCCATGGCCGGGGTGGGAATCCTGCTGGCTTCACCTCTGTCCGACACGATCGCTCAGGACGTCGAGCGGTCGCCTATCGTGCGGTACGTGGCGGTGGCTCAGCGAGGCGCCATCACCCACCTTCAACGGATCAGCCCGATCCCTTTCCCGCCGGTCGGCCCGGACCACAAGTTCTGACGAGCCCCACGTGTTGCAGAACCGGGCGGTCGCACAACGGTTTGCGCTGATAGCCGATCTGCTCGAGATAGGGGGCGAATCGGTCTTCCGCATCAACGCCTACCGCCGGGCAGCCCGAGCCATGGAAGGGCTCTCAGAGGATGTCGCCACGGTCGCCGCCCGCGGAGGCCTTACCGAGATCCCCGGCATAGGCAAGGCCCTGGCGGAGAAGATCGTCGAGTTCCTGGCAACCGGCGCGATGCACGCCTACGAAGAACTGGCCGCATCGCTCCCGCCTGGGCTTGCCACCCTGATGACCGTGCCCGAGGTCGGGCCCAAGACCGCGCTGCTGCTGCACGAGCATCTGGGCATCTCGACGCTGGACGAACTGGAGGCCGCGGCCGCCGCTGGCCGCATCCGCGAGCTGCCGCGCATGGGTCAGCGGACCGAGGAGGCCATACTGCGCGGCATCGCGATGGTGCGCCGCCAGGCCGGGCGCCGGCCCCTGGGCTTTGCCCTGCCCGTGGCAGAGGCGCTGGTCGAGCGGCTGCGGGCGGTCGCGGGGGTAAGACAGATCAGCGCCGCTGGCAGCATCCGCCGCATGAGAGAGACCGTGGGCGACCTGGACATCCTGGTGACCAGCCGGGCGCCCGCGCGGGTGATGGAGGCCTTCACCACGTCGCCCGAAGTGAGCGAGGTCCTATCCCGGGGCTCCACGCGGTCGTCGGTGGTGCTGGACGCCGGGCTGCAGGCCGACCTGCGCGTTGTGGAGCCCGTCGCGTATGGTGCGGCACTGCAGTACTTCACCGGGAGCAAGGAGCACAACATCGCCCTGCGCGAGAGGGCTGCCCGCGCCGGGTTGAAGCTCAACGAGTACGGCCTGTGGCGGTCCGGGGGCGGTCGCGGCGGTCACGACCGCCGCGTGGCCGGTCGCACAGAAGCCGGCATCTACCGTGCCCTGGGCCTGGTCTGGATACCACCCGAACTCCGGGAGGACAAGGGCGAGATCGAGGCGGCGGAGGCAGGCCGGCTACCCCGGTTGATCGAGGTTGAGGACATCCGCGGCGAGGTTCACGCGCACACGTCGTGGAGCGACGGCGCCGATACCGTCGAGCAGATCGCCGCCGCCGCAGTGGCGATGGGATACGAGTACGTCTGCATCACCGATCACTCGCAGTCGCTCAAGGTCGCGCGAGGAGTGGCGGCCGTGGACCTGCGTGACCACATCCGGCAGGTCCGTTCTCTCTCCGACGGTATGGGGATCGCCGTGCTCATCGGCACCGAGTGCGACATCACCGCCGATGGCACCCTGGACTACCCCGACGACCTGCTGGCCGACCTCGACCTGGTGATCGCATCGGTGCACACCCGCTTCCGAATGAGCCGTGATGCCATGACGTTGCGCATAGTGCGGGCGATGGAGAGCGAGCACGTGGACATCCTGGGCCACCCCACCGGCCGGCTGCTCGGCGCGCGTGACCCCTACGAGGTGGATATCGAGGCGGTGGTGGATGCCGCGGCCCGAACCGGTACTGCTCTCGAGATCAACGCCGCGCCCGAGCGCCTGGACCTCAAGGACACCGACGTCCGCCTGGCCAGGGAGCGGGGGGCGCGCCTGGCGATCGGCACCGATGCGCACTCGTGCGCACAGTTGCGCTACATGCCGCTTGGGGTGGGAACCGCCCGGCGCGGCTGGGTCGAGGCAAAGGATGTCATCAACACGTTGCCGCTTGCGTCGCTGCGCGATGTGCTCGGGCGCCGGGGGGTCCGCCAGCGGCGCAGCCCGTGAGATGAGGCAGTTCCGACCACTTCCGCGCAGTTTCTTCGCACGGCACACGGTGGCCGTCGCCCGCGCCCTGCTGGGCCATCTGCTTGTCCACGAGACGCCGTCCGGAGTGCTCGTGGGCCGCATCGTGGAGACCGAGGCCTACCGGGGGGCGGACGATCCTGCCAGCCATGCCTTCAGGCAAACCCCGCGCAGCGCGATCATGTTTGGCCGGCCCGGGATCGCCTACGTCTACCGCGCGTTTGGGCTGCACGCCTGCCTGAACGTTGTCACCGAGCCCGAGGGACGGCCAGGGGCAGTGCTCCTGCGGGCTGTCGAGCCCGCTGCTCCAGGCCCCGGCCGCCTGACCGTTGCGATGGCGGTCGGCTTGGAGCACAACGGGGCCGATCTCACCGCACCGCCGCTCTACCTGGCCCATGGCGGTCGCCGCCGCGTCGCCGTTGCCGTCGGTCCGCGTATCGGGGTCAGCGCGGCCACGGACCGCGCGTGGCGGTTCGGACTGGACGGCCACCCCGCGCTCTCGCGGCGGTTTCCCTCTCGTCTATAATGAAGAGGTGTCAATCCTGGTCCTGTTTCTGGACGGCGTCGGCCTCGGCGAGCCCGATCCCGCGATCAACCCGTTCGCGAAGACGGCGACACCAACGCTGCGCCGGCTGCTCGGCGGCCCGATGGTTGCCCAGGAGACGGTCAGCCGCCCGGGGGTGCTGCTGCTGTCCGCGGACGCAACCCTGGGCGTCGCTGGACTGCCGCAGAGCGCGACCGGACAGACCGCGCTGCTCACCGGATGCAACGCGCCGGCGATCGCCGGCCGGCACGTGAGCACGTACCCTACCGCGGAGTTGCGGGATCTGCTCTCGGAGCATAGCATCTTTGCCCGGGCGCGACGGCGCGGCCTGCGCGTGGTACTGGCGAACACATACAGCCCGGAGTATTTCTCCGCGGTGGCGCTCCGGCGACTCAGGGTGGCGGCGGTCACGTACGCTGCGCAGGCCGCGGGAGTCCGGCTGCGCTCGATTGACGATCTGCGCTCCGGGCGCGCGGTCTTCCACGACCTTGTCAACCTCCGACTGCGCAGGTGGGGGCACGACGTCCAGGCGCTGACCCCGCGGCTGGCCGGTCACCGTCTGAGCGAGATCGCCGCGGACGCGGACCTGACCTTCTTCGAGTTCTTTCTGACGGACCTTGCGGCACACGGACGCACAGCCCTTTCCCCGGATGCCGTGATCGGCATGATGGACGAACTGCTGGCCGGCATCATCGAGCGACTCGACGCCCGGACGACCCTTCTCGTAACCAGCGATCACGGCAACATCGAAGACTGCCGCACGAGCGCGCACACCAGGTACCCCGTGCCTGTCCTGGCCATCGGCTCCCAGAGCGGCGCCTTCCGGGATGTCCGCACGATCACCGATGTCGCGCCCGCGATTCTCTCCGCGCTGGGTGGCAACGAACCCGTGAAGGCAGCGCGGTCCGGCGGGGCACGGTCCGGCGGGGCACGGCCCGGCATGGTGTCCAGGTGAGGGGCTTGCCCGCCGACGGGCGCACCCTTCGAGTGCTCGAGTTCCCCAAGATCCTCGCGGCGCTGGCCGAGGGCACCGTGACGCCCATGGGGCGCGAGCTGGCGCTGCGCCTGCTGCCGGAGTGCGACTGCGAGGCGGTACGCGCGGCGCTGGAGGTTACCGCGGAGGCGGTGGCCGTAGCCGCGGAGTCCGAGATCCAGGTGCGGGGGGCGCGCGACATCCGGCCGCTGGCCACCAGGGCGGCATCGGGCGGAATGCTCGATCCCCTGGAACTGCTCGACGTGGCGCAGACCCTGGAGGTCACCCGGCGCGTCCAATCCCACCTGCGCTCCCGTCGCGCCCTGGCCCCGCGTCTGGCAGCGCTGGCCGACCGTCTGACCGCGCTGCCGGAGTTGGAGACGGAGATCGGCCGGGCCCTGGACGGCCAGGGTCGCGTTCTGAGCACGGCCTCGCCTGATCTGCGCCGGATCCGCGACGAGCACCAGGCAGTGGAGCGACGTCTGCGCGAGTCGCTGGAGAGGATGCTTCACGATTCGGCGGTCGCGCGCTACCTGCAGGAGTCGCTTGTAACCGTACGGGGTGATCGGTTCGTTCTACCCGTGCGGGCCGAGCATCGCGCACAGTTCCCGGGTATTGTGCACGACGCGAGCGCAAGCGGGGCCACGCTCTTCATGGAGCCGCTGGCACTGGTCCCGTTGGGCAACAGGCGGCGTGAGCTGGATGCCGCGGAGCGCGAGGAGATTCTTCAGATCCTGCGCAGGCTGTCGGGTATGGTTGGTGAACACTCCGGAGCGTTGTGCACCAACGGGGAGATCCTGGGCGATCTGGATCTGGCCTCAGCCAAGGCCGCGCTGGCAGCGCGCCTGCGGGCCACCGCGCCGCAGGTGTGCGAGGACGGCACCATGCGGGTGCACGGCGCGCGCCACCCGCTGCTGGCCCTGGCCCGGGGGGATGCCGGGGTCGTTCCGGTGGACATCGTGCTCGGAGGCGAGTTCACCACATTGGTCGTGACCGGTCCCAACACCGGGGGCAAGACGGTAGCCCTGAAGACCATCGGCCTGCTGGCCCTGATGGCGCAGGCAGGGCTGTTCATCCCGGCCGCGGACGGCAGCACCGTCGCCCGTTTCGACCAGGTGCACGCGGACATCGGCGACGAGCAGTCCATCGAGCAGAGCCTGTCCACCTTCTCATCGCACATGAGCGCCATAGTTCAGATCCTGAGAAACGCGAGGCCGCCCGGGCTTGTCCTGCTCGACGAGATCGGCGCCGGAACCGATCCCACCGAGGGCGTGGTTCTTGCCCGGGCCATCATCCAGGAACTACACCGCCGCGGGCTGCACACAGTGGTAACCACCCACTACAACGAGCTGAAGATGCTGGCCTCTGTGGAAGCCGGCATCGAGAACGCGTCCGTGGAGTTTGACGTTGAAACGCTGCAGCCAACGTTTCGGCTTCGGATTGGGCTTCCGGGCCGCAGCAACGCGCTGGTCATCGCGGAACGGCTGGGTCTTGACCCGGAGGTCGTGGCGGAGGCCAGATCCCACCTGGCGCCAGAGCACGTGGCCATCGAGCAGGTGCTGGACGACCTGACGCGCGACAGGCAGGCCGCAGAGAGGGACAGGGCCGAGGCCGCGCTGGCCAGGGCGGCTGCACAGGAGGCCGAGCACCAGATGGTCGAGGAGGCCGAGCGTGTTCGGCGCGAGCGCCGGCGCCTTCTGGCAGAGGCCAGGCAGACCAGCGATGCGATTATCACGGAGACGCGCAGGCGGCTGGACGCGGTGATGGCAGAGGTGCGCGCCGCGCGTACCGAGGACGCGGTGCGACGGGCGCGGTCGCACCTGAGGGAGGCCGTGGAGGCGTTACCCGCCACGGAGCCCGCATCGCCTCCGGGCCCGCAGGTTGAGCGCGTGCACGCAGGCAAGGCGGTCTACGTGACACCACTGGGCAGGACCGGCACCGTCGTGTCCGGCCCCGATGCCCACGGCCAGGTGGAGGTGGAGGCCGGCACCCTGCGCACGCGCGTCCCCCTGGATGCGCTGTACGAGGCCCCGGCAGTTCACGGCGCGCCCCCCATCCCTGCGCGGTCCGCCGGGCGCGCCGAGGCACCCGCGCGGCCTGCCGTGACGACGTCGCTCAGCGTGCGCGGACAGACCGTGGACGAGGCCCTGCTGGTTGTGGATCGCTACCTGGACGACGCGGTGCGCGCGCGGTTGCCTCAGGTGACCGTGATTCACGGCAAGGGCACGGGTGCGCTGCGGCGGGCTTTGCACGAGTTCCTGCGCGGGCACCCGCACGTGCGGCAGTTCCGCCTGGGCGACCGTGGAGAGGGCGGCGACGGCGCGACGGTTGTTGCGCTGATGTTGTAAGCTGAGGTATCGCAGGACGGTTTGCGGAGGTTGGAGCATGGCGTTTCTTTCGCCCGAGGAGCAACTACTGCGGCTGCGGCGCGGCTGCGCCGAGATCATCTCCGAGGAGGATCTCCTGGCCAAGCTGCGCCTTGGCCGCCCGCTGCGGGTCAAGCTCGGTCTCGATCCCTCTGCCCCCGACCTGCACCTGGGCACTGCGATAGTGCTGCGCAAGATGCGGCAGTTCCAGGACCTGGGCCACGAGGCGATCATTGTGATCGGCGACTTCACCGCGATGATCGGCGACCCAACCGGCAAGAAGCAGTCGCGTCCGATGCTCTCGCCCGATGAGGTCGCTTCCAACGCCCAGACCTACCGCGAGCAGTACGGCCTGATCCTTGACCCCGAGCGAACAAGGGTGACGTTCAACAGCCAGTGGTTGGGAGCCCTATCGTTTGCGGATGTGATCCGGCTGACATCGCGCGCTACCGTTGCGCGCATCCTGGAGCGCGACGACTTCACCACCCGGCTGCGCGACGGGGTGCCGATCCACATGCACGAGTTGCTCTATCCCATTTGCCAGGCCTACGACTCGGTGGCGCTGGAGGCCGACGTGGAGCTGGGAGGCACCGACCAGAAGTTCAACAACCTGATGGGACGCGATCTCCAGCGCGAGGTGGGGCAGCCGCCGCAGGTCGTGGTGCTGACGCCGCTGCTGCCCGGCCTGGATGGGGTCGAGAAGATGAGCAAGTCCCTGGGCAACGCCATTGGGATAACCGAGCCGCCCGCGGAGATGTTCGGCAAGGCGATGTCCATTCCCGACGCGCTGATGCCGGACTACTTCGAGTATGCCACGGACGTGCCCATGGATGAGGTCTCGGCGATTCGCGAAGGGCTGCGGTCCGGAGGCGTGCACCCGCGGGACGCGAAGCGGCGCCTGGCCGGGGCGATCGTCGCGCTCTGGCACGGCGAGGAAGCCGCCCGCTCCGCCGCGGCCACGTTCGAGCGGCTCTTTGTGGGAAAGGAACTGCCCGACGAGATCCCAGAAGCGTACGTCCCCGCGGACGAGGCGCGCGAGGGGCGGATCCGCCTGATCCGGCTGCTGGTTGTGACCGGGCTGGCCGAGAGCAACAGCGAGGCGCGGCGGCTCATCAGCCAGGGCGGTGTCAGCGTGGACGGCGGCCGGATCCACGACGTGGAGGCGGTCGTGCCCGTGCGCCAGGGGCTGGTAGTTCAGGTCGGCCGGCGACGGTTCGCGCGCATCACGACCGCGTAGAGGGCGCTTTGGTGTGGGCTGTGCTGCGGCAGGACAGCCGCGAGCATGCGCCGAACGCATCATCCAATCCCGCATGGAGGCGACCCAGCTCATGCACGCACAGATCTTGTCGGCAATTGACGCCGCGTCAGGCGAACTGATCGAACTTGCCCGTCGCATACACGCCACGCCGGAGATCGCCTTTCAGGAGCGCCAGGCGGCCGCCTGGCTGACCGAGGCGCTTGAACGGTACGGTTTCCGCGTAGAGCGCGGCGTGGCGGATCTGGAGACCGCATTCCGGGCACAGATCGCGGGATCGGATCACGGGCCTGCCGTGGCGATCCTGGCGGAGTACGACGCGCTCCCGGAGATAGGGCACGCGTGCGGCCACAACCTCATCGCCACCGCGGCGCTGGGAGCCGGAATAGGGCTGGCCGCGGTCCGGCGGCACCTGCCGGGTCGCGTGGCGGTGATAGGAACCCCGGCCGAGGAGGGCGGAGGTGGGAAGGTGATCATGCTGGAGCGCGGCGCCTTCCAGGGCGTGGACGCGGCCATGATGTTCCATCCCGCGAGCTACACCCTCTCGGGCCGGCCCTCACTGACTTCCTACCGTCTGGCGATCACATTTGCCGGAAGACCCGCGCATGCCGCTGCCGCCCCTGACGAAGGAGTGAACGCGCTGGACGGTCTCATCCAGACGTTCGTGGGGATAGGACTGCTGCGCCAGCAGGTGCGCGACGACGCCAGGATCCACGGCATCATCACGTACGGTGGCGCAGCGCCTAACATCATACCCGACCGCGCCGAGGCGGTGCTCACGGTGCGGGCGACGGACGACGCATATGTCCGCGAGTTGCTCGACCGCGTGATCAACATCGCCCGCGGGGCGGCCCTGGCCACGGGGACGACCCTGGAGCACACGTCTCGCAAGGGCTACGATGCGATCAAGCCCAACCGCACCCTGGCCAGGGCGTTCAGCAGGCACCTGGAGTCCCTGGGCTGGCCCGAGGACGCACCTCCCGATCGTCCGCGCATGGGCTCCACCGACATGGGCGATCTGAGCCAGGCGATCCCGTCCATCCACCCGTACGTGGCGATCGGCCCGAAGGACATGGTCGGGCACACCCTGGAGTTCCGCGAGGCCTCGCTTTGCGATCGCGGCCTGGAGGCGATGCTGGCAGCGGCCAAGGCAATGGCGCTGACGGCGTACGACCTGATTGCGCGACCGGAGTTGCTCGCGGAGGTGCGCAGGGAGTTTGCCGGCGGGCCGCCTGCAGTTGCCTGAACTGGTGACGGCGGGTATACTCGATGCTGCCCGTGGGCCCTTAGCTCAGGTGGTGAGAGCGCACCCCTGATAAGGGTGAGGTCGGTGGTTCGAGTCCACCAGGGCCCACCATGCGAGAAGGCCGTCAATACAAACACCTCGGAAAGCCGCCCGCAGATGTCCGACAGGTTCATTGTCACACCCTACTTCCTGAACGAGGAGTGGCCCCGGCTCGAAGCGCTGGGGCTCAGTCCTCAAGTGGTCAACCGGCAGGCCCTTGCCACCGGCGACCAGATCGCGGCGATTTCCCCTTTGATGCGGGGCCTTTCGGATCTCGTTTGGGATGCGATGCGTCGCGGCGAGAGACCCGTCAGCATCTCGGGCGACTGCTGCTCGGCCATAGGCGTGCTGGCTGGCCTCCAGCGCGCCGGCACAAGCCCCACGCTGATCTGGTTTGACGCGCACGGGGACTTCAACACCTGGGAGACGACCCCAAGCGGATTCCTCGGGGGGATGCCCCTCGCGATGATCGTGGGGCGTGGGGAGCAGCGTCTCGTGGAAGCCGCAGGCCTGGTCAACCTGCCGGAGCGGCAGGTAGTCCTGACCGACGCGCGCGACCTGGACCCCGGAGAGCGAGAGGCCCTCGAAGGTTCATCCGTGCGCCACGTGGGCGACGCGAGGGCGTTGCTCGAAGAGGATCTTCCGGAGGGGCCCCTGTACGTTCACTTCGATACCGATGTCGTGAGCCCGTCGGATGCCCCTGCCCAGAACTACCTGGCGCAGGGCGGCCCATCGGCATCTGAACTGGCCGGGGTCTTTGCCCGCCTGGCACGCACCGGCAGGGTAGTAGCCGTTTCGGTGTCGAGCTGGAATCCCAACATGGACCGGGATGGCCGCGCGGAGAAGGCCTGTGTGGAACTGCTCGACGTCCTGCGCGGCGGCCTCGAATGAGACCGCTACCAGGACCGGCCTTGACGTTGCCGCGCTGCTAGGGCGCCTGGAACCTGACCTTCCCCGAGTTGTCCACCAGCACCAGACCCGTGGTTCCGTCCGGGAACGCGTTCAACCAGACGCGGCCCCGCCCCAACCCATCGGACATCACCAGGCCCGAAGGCCGGTCCGGTGAGGCCACGAACCAGATGCGACCCCGGCCGCTGGCGTCGGCGATGACGACGCCGGGCGTCCCGTCGGACCGCACATTGAGCCACATGCGACCGCGCCCCGCGGCCTCGGACAGCAGGACCTCCGCGGTTCCATCCGGCTGAACGCTGAGCCCTATGCGGACGGTGCCCTGGGCGTCAATGACCTCCAGGCCGCGCACCCTGAGGATGTCGTTCTGTGATGCTGCCTGCTGCACCCCGAACGCCAGCACACCTACTGCCACCAGACTCAGACACCATCTCAGCACGCCGGCGCGCTGCCTGCGCTCAAGTTGCTCGATTCGCGCCTTCAGGCGCTCCATCTCGAGGTTTTCCATTGCGGACTCCCCCTGAGGGCGGGCCGAGTGCCTGGCCCGCACCACCCTGGTTATTCCCACGTCAGGGGGAGTCTAGGCCTGTCCCGGGCCTGGGCCAGGCCCGGTTGGGCCCGGGCTAGCGCGCCATCCGGTCCCGCCGGGACGCCGCTATCAGGGCGTCCTGCAGCGGGCGGAACCGGCGTGCCTGGGACTCCTGGAGTTCCAGCGAGCCGGCCGGCGGGACGTCAAACGCGTCGCCCAGCACATTGCCGTCCATGCCAGTTGGGACCGCGCCCATCAGGGCGAGGATCGTGGGCGCTATGTCCACCAGCCGGGCCGGGTGGTCAGTGACCACGCCGCGCCGTACCCCCGGGCCGCTGATGACCAGGGGGATGTGCTGTATGAGCCAGGATGCGCCACCGTGCGCCCCTCGATAGCGAAACGGCAGGGTCGGGTCGGTGGGCCGGTCACCGGCGGCAATGGTGTTCTCGCGAAATGGGACCGCGATCTCGGGACCGTGGGCGCCGGCAAACGTCGAGAAGAGATACCTGTAGGCCGCGTCGAGATCCGCAGGCAGGGGGGATCCGGCCTCGACCGGGACATAGGCGAAGCCGGTGCCCTCGCGCACCTTGCGGTAGACAGCGGAGACCCCAGGAAGGCCGACGCCTGCGATCGCACGGGCAGCCGCCTCGATCTTCGTGGTGTCGTCAACCCAGTACTCCGCGCTGGAACCGCCTCCTCCCATCAGCCGCGCGCCGGCATCCGACGCGGCCTTGCGGAGCCGCGCAACATCTACCAGCCGCTCGCCGGGCACCATGCCGTGGTCCGACGTCACGACCCAGAGCGTCTGCGACAGGATGCCGGCATCCTCGTACGCGCGCAGCAGGCGGCCGATCTGCACATCGGCGATCTGCACGATCCGGCTCATGATTCCAGGCGCGACGATGCCGCCCGTAGCGTGCCCCTGCTCGTCGGTGGCCGGCAGGTTCAGCAGGAGTACCTGGGGCCGCACCGCCCGGAAGAGCGCGAGCGCAGCGTCGGTAGCCCACGCGTCCGAGGGATTGCGCGGGTCGCGCAGCGAGGGAACATCTAGCACCCCGGGAGGTGGCTCGCGCCCAGGTACGGCAGAGGGCTGAGAGGTTCCGCGCGACGGCCGGGTGCGGAAGACCACGAAGTTCGCTTCCGGCCCCATCGCGTCCGCCGCGAAGTACTTGCTTGAACTGACCGTTGCCGCGACGAGCCCGGGCCGCCTCGCCCGCAGGACGCCTGCTATCGTCGGCACCCCGGATGCGGCTAGCACCCGCTGCTGCTCGCCACGCATCACCGCTTCCATGGTTGTCGGCCAGGTCATCCGCCCGGTGGCGGGGTCCTTCCACCCGAAACCGATCACCCCGTTGGTGCGCGGAAGCGTCCCGGTGGAGAGGGTGGCGTGCGCTGGTGGTGTGTTGGCGATCATCTGCCCGATCCAGGCGCGCGTGTACACCGTGCCCTCGCGCATCAACATTCGCAAATTCGGCATCGGCGTAAGATCGAGGTAATCGGGCCTGGCGCCGTCTATCACGATCACGACGACGTGCTGAAACAGAGACGCCGACGAGCGCCCGGGAATGGCAAGGGCGGCCGCCAGCGCGAGACCCAGGACGAGCGCGAAGGCACGAATCATGGCACGCTCCTGTCCGACGAGAGGTGTTCTCTGGGAGTAGACCCGCCAGGGGGCGCGCGCGTTTAGGCCGGGGTCGTCAGGCGGCCGTGTAGGATCAGCAGGCCGGCGGGCGTTGACAGCCGGTAGTGCCACGTGCTGCTCTCTTCCCAGGCCAGGTCGCGCAGCGCCGCGCCGACCGATGCTGCGGCGTGATATTGAAGGTCGTATGTGCGCGGAAGGGCCGCGATCGCCAGGCCTCCCCCGGCCCGGAACACCGCGTCGTCCAGAAGGTCGAGGTAGACGGCATGGTTGGCGTGGGCCAACGCGTCGGCGTCGCTGGCCCGCACCCATATGGACGCCTCGCGTGCCTCCGGTGGCGGAACCGGTTCCTCCAGGGGAAGCGGGGCGACCGCGCGCTGCATGCCCGGGAAGGTGGCGGCCACCTCGTCGGGGATGCGGATCGGGGTCGTGCCGTTCTGGGTTAGAATCCAGTCCACGATCGCTGTGGCCACCGGCGCGCCGTTGTCCTCGCGTTGCACCGTCCCGAGCCGGCGCGCCAGGATGCGGCGGGCACCGAGCAGACGGGTGGTGCAGACCAGCGCGTCGCCGTGCCGAGCCGGCGCCTCCACCGCGAGCCGGACCCGGCGCGCGAGCCAGAACATGCGGCGGGCGATGTTCCACTCCAGCGGATATCCGCAGGCCGTAGAGTGCTCGAATGCCATCTCCTGCAGGAGCCGGACGTACACGGACGCGCGGGCAACCCCGCCCGCGCCGCACTCGTCGTAGCGGATGCGGAAGGTGAGCGAGAGCGAATCCGGAGCGGTGTTCGACATGGGCTGCTTCCCCACAGTACCGACGATCGGGCAGGCGTGCAACTGCGCCGCAGGGAATACATGGCCGGTGAACGCATCGCTGGGAGGACAGACGCTCATGATGGACCTTGATGGACAGGTCGCGGCAGATCTCGTGCTCTACCTTGCGCGGCACCCCCAGGTCTTGCTGGAAGACCCAGTGGTGCCGGCCTCGATCCGGCTGTGAGGGAGTTCTGGCGCCGCGTGCCGGCAGCTGTCCTGGCTGCGTACCTGGCCGGGTACGCTGTCGGGGCGGTGCTCGGCAACTGGGACCCGCGGCGGGTCGGGTGGAGCGCCAGCTTCCTACCGGTGCTGGCAGAGGGCGCGCTCCTCGGCTTCATCCTCGGAGGGTTGCGCGGAGCGGTGCTGGCGCCGCTGCCCCTGCTGATCGTCCCCGAGACCTGGGTGCGGGCCGTGACCCTGCTCGACCGGGCAGGGGCTTGGGGGCTGCTGATCCTGGCTCAGCCGCTGCCGGCCATGTGGGCCGCGGGCGGTGCAGGCGCGGTCACGGCGTGGGCCCTGCGGCGATTGCGCGCCAGGCGGTAGGCGCGTATAATCGCTGCTGTCCGGGGACGTAGCTCAGCTGGGAGAGCACCTCGTTCGCAACGAGGGGGTCGGCGGTTCGAATCCGCTCGTCTCCACCAGGCGCGGCACGCCCAGATGCCGCACACCAGGGGCGCGGGCTTCAGCCCGCGCCCCTGTGTCTGGTGTGACCGGCGACCCCGTAGATGGAGGTCGTAGCGGCATCTCAGCAGGAGCCGCCGATCAGCCCCACGTTCCCCAACCCCACGCGCCGCAGGCCGGCGCCACGGGCCGCGGCCAGGCAGCGCTCCGCCTGGGCCCGCGAGGTGGTGGGCAGGTTCTCCATGAGGAAGCCCGGGCAGAACGCCAGCAGCCGGTACGGGATCTCAGGATCGAGTGCCGCGATCATCGCGGCCAGGGCCGCCACCTCCTCCTCGTCCACATAGCCGGGCACCAGCAGCGTGCTGGCCGCCACCAGCGGCGGGTTGGGGCGAGCCCGCGCGCACCGCGCGGCCGCGGCGAAGTTCTCGAGGGTGCGCCGGTTGGAGAAGCCGGTCAGGGCGATGTGCATCGGCTCGCTGGCGGCTTTCAGATCGAACTTGATCGTGCCCCCACTCTCGAGTGACAGGTCCAGGACCCGCCGCAGGAACGTCGGGTGCATCGCGCCGTTGGTTTCCCAGCAGATGCGCATGCGCCGGCGCTCCCTGGCGAGCCGCGAGGCCGCCAGGGCGTGGGGGAGCTGCGGCGTGGGGTCTCCACCGAAGTAGCAGATGCAGGCCACGCGGCTGGTCGCGGCATCAGCCAGCGCCGCCGCGCTCACCTTCGGCTCCAACCGGGCGGCCTGCTGCATGTGGTGCCAGTTCTGACAGAACAGGCAGTTGAACGTGCACGATCCGTAGAACACCGCCAGGTTGTGCATGCCCCTGGTGGCGCGCTCGCCGCAGACCTCCATGGCCACGCAGTTGGTCGGCAGCGGATCGTAGTACCACTGCAGGATCCCTGCTTGCGGGCCTCCGGCCAGGACGGTCATGCGGCCGCCGCAGTTCTCGCGGAGGTTGCAGTACCCGCGCTCTCCGGAAGCCATGCGGCATTCCCGCGCGCACAGCGTGCAGGGAATCCCGGCGGCCGAACGCGGTGGCTCCTTGGGGAGACGGAACAGGCGGCGCGCGCTGTGATGGGCGGCCCGCGCCAGCGGCAGGGCCCGGTCAGGGTTGGCGTGGATGCACGCCGCACAGACGCGCATCTGCCGCGCGACGAGTGCGGACTCGACGCCGCACAAGCGGCAACGCGCGGATGTGGGCATCACCGGCAGGACGTCCGCCACCGCGGCCCCTCCCTGGAGGATCATCTTCATGCAAGGCCGCCGACTTCCTCGTGCCCCTTCGGCTCTTGGGCCCCTGAAGGACGCAATGCCCCGCGAATCCCAGGGATGCAGGAATGGGGCGGATGGCCGCGTAATGAACGCCCTTGTTGCTGCCTGAGCTTCAACTGTGCTCAGGACACCTTGAAGGGGGGCGAAGTATGTCAATCATCTCCCGGGTGGTTGCGGTTGCGATCATCCTTTCGATCCTCCTGGCTCCGGCCGCGGTTACACAGGCGCAGCAGCCACGCAGAGGGGGAGTGCTCCGCTACGCCCTCGAGCTCGAGCCGCCCACGTACGATCCGCACGCAACCACCACCACGGCGGCCGCCTTCATCATGCACCATGTGCTCGAGCCCCTATTCACGCTCAACACAAAGCTGGAACCCGTGCCGATGCTGGCCGAGCGGTACACGGTCTCGCCTGACCGGCGCACCTACACGATCCACCTCCGCAAGGGCGTCCCGTTCCACCACGGCCGGGACCTGACGGCCGACGATGTGGTCGCCTCCCTTTCCCGATGGGGCCGCCTGGGTGTACGCGCGCGCGCGATGTTCGCGAACGTCGAATCCTTGACCGCCGGGGATGCCCACACCGTCGTCTTCAAGCTCAAGGACCCCTACGGCCTGCTCGTCACCGACCTCGCCTGGTGGACGCAGCCCGCCGTGATCTACCCCAAGGAGATCGCGGACGAGGCCGGCCTGAGCCCGGCGAAGCGATTCATAGGCACCGGCCCCTACCGGTTTGTCGAGTACGTGCCCGACCGTCACCTGCGCCTGGAGCGGTTCGACCGGTACGCGGCGCGCGCCGAGCCCGCGGACGGCATGAGCGGGCGGCGCACCGCCAATCTGGATGCGCTGGTCTTTGCCCCGGTTCCCGACGCCGCGGTCAGGGTGGCGGCTCTCCAGCGGAACGAGTACCAGTTCGCAGAGGCGATTCCGGCCGACCAGTACGAGCGGCTGGCGCGCACCGAGGGCGTTGTGCCGACGCGCGACGCGCTGCCGAGCTGGCTGGCGTTTGTGCTGAACAAGCGCACAGGCCCCCTGACGAATCCCAAGGTCAGACAGGCCCTTCTCGCGGCACTCGACATGGAGGCGATCCTGAAGGTCACCTATGGGCACCCGCAGTTCTTCCTCCTGAACCCCGGGCTCATGCCCAGGGAGCACTACCTGTGGACCGATTCCGGGAAGGAGGTCTACAACCAGAAGAACGCCGAGAGGGCCCGCCAGCTCCTGGCTGAGGCGGGTTACCGCGGGGAGCCGATCCGCTGGCTCGTGACGGCAGGGGCATTCTGGTCCGACAATCCGGCGACGGCCGCCAAGCCGATGCTCGAGCGAGCCGGGTTCGTGATAGATTTGCAGTTCATGGATTGGCCCACCGTGGTGTCGCGCCGGGGACGGCCCGAGCTGTGGGAAGTGTTCGTCACCACTTTCAGCTCGGTGCCCGATCCCACATTCCTGCTCGCCCTAAGCCCTGCCTACGCGGGCTGGTATGAGAGCCGCGACATGCAGGCGATCATCTCCCTCATGCGCCGGCACATAGATCCCAAGGTGAGGGCGGAGATGTGGCAGCGGGCGCAGGCCCTCTTCTGGAAGGACGTTCCCACCGTCAAGGTCGGGGACGGGTTTGTGATGCACATAAACCGCCCCGAACTGAAGGGATTCCTCAGGATTCCGACGATGTACTTCTGGAACACCTGGCTGGAGCCTGGCCGGTAGCGCCAGCACGAGTGGCATGGAGGGGTGATCTGGTGGCAGTGTTGAGAATCCTGACCGAGGAGGGCGTGCTCCGGATCCACGAAGCCACGCTCGGGTTGTTGGCCAGCACAGGGGTGAAGGTGGGCGAGAGCCGGGCCCGCCAGATCCTGCTGCGAAACGGGTGCCGTGATCTGGGCTCGGAACGCCTGGGAATACCGCGCGAACTCGTCGCGGAGACGATGCTACGGCCCCAGGCCCCGATGGTCCTGCAGGGAACGGATCCCGGGCGCAGCCTGACCCTGGACGGTTCCGCCTGCTACCTGCAGAACTTCGGATCGGTCTCGGTGGTCGTGGATCTGGACAGCGGTGACCTGCGCGACGCCACGTACAGGGACGCGGTGGACATGGCGCGCCTGCTCGACGCGTTGCCAAACTGCCATCACGCGGGGCCCCTCGTCCTACCAGTGGACATGGATCCGCGGAGGGCCAAGCTCGCGGCCGCGGTTGCGACGCTCCTCTACACCGGTAAGCCAGTGTCCCTCGGCGCGGTCTCGGACGCCCGGGAGACCGAACTGTGCGTGGAGATGTCCAGGGTGGTCAGCAGCCCTGGGAGACCGATAGGCCGGATCTCGATCTCACCCATCAGCCCCATGACCTTTCCGACGGACATCTGCGAAGCAATCCAGGTGGCGGCCGTCAGCGGGCTTCCTCTTCTAGGGCTGCCGTGTCCCATCCGCTCCATGGGAGCCCCGCTGTTCCTGGCCGGAGCCCTGTTGGGGCAGAACGCGGAGAACCTGGCTTTCGGCGTCATGGCCCGTCTTCTCAACCCGGAAGTGAAGCTGATGCACGCGTCCAGGATCGGGACCCCGGACATGCGCACCGGTTCGAAGGCCGGCGCCGATCCGGACGTGGGTGTTGCCGGGGCCTGTATGGCACAGATGGCCAGGCACTACGGCCTGCCGAGCAACGTGTACGGCATGGACACCGGGGCCCTGGTGTCCGACGCTCAGGCAGGCCTAGAGAAGGCCGCCAACACGCTGCGCCCGATGCTGGCCGGGGCAGACCAGATCTCCGGGCTGGGGCAGCTCGGCGGGGGGCTGGTGGCATCCTTCGTTCAAGCGGTCGTTGACGACGACATCTTCTCATTCCTGAGCCATCACCTTCAGGCGCTGACGGTGGAGCCCGGGACACTCGATCTGGCAGGGTTCAGACGGGTCGTGGGCGAGGGCGAGAGCTTCATGATCCAGGAGGCCACGCTGGAAGCCCTGAACGCTGGTGACGTATGGACGCCGGGCAGGATCAGTGCACCTGGGTCGTGGGATGAGTGGGCCGTGGATGGGCGCAAGATGGCCCACGACCGGGCCCGGCAGTTTGCGAGAGACCGCCTGGCTTCTGATCCGGTTCGGTACCAGGACGATCACAAAGAGGCGGCGCTGAACGCGATCGTAGAGGCGGCCTGATCCGCTGGATAGAGAGGAGAGAGACCTTGAGCCAGGCGCTTTCCGGACTTCACGACGCGGTCTGCAATGGTAGCTTCAGGGGAATCGAGGGCCTGGTTCAGGAGGCCCTAGATGCGGGCCACACGGCCTTAGAGATACTGAACCTCGCGCTGGCGAAGGGCCTCGAGGAAGCAGGCGCGCGCTTCGAGCGCGGGGAGCACTTCCTGCCCAACCTGATGATGGCGGCCAAGGCCATGTCGTCTGCGATGGCCGTGATCCAGGGCAGGCTGGCCACAGAAGGCGCTGCCCTGGTCAGCGGAGGCACATTCGTGATAGGCACCATCCAGGGCGACATTCACAGCATAGGCAAGGAGATCGTGGCCGCCATGCTGGAGGCCTCGGGCTTCCGGGTCGTTGACCTGGGGGTTGACGTGAAGCCGCAGGCTTTCGTGGATCGTGCGGTCGAGCACTCCGCGGACATCATCGGCATCTCCGCGCTGATGACCACGACCATGACCCACCAGCAGAAGGTGATCGAGATCCTGAAGGAGCAGGGCCTCCGCGACCGGTTCCGGGTCATCGTCGGCGGAGCACCCGCGACCGCGAGCTGGGCTCAGCGGATTGGGGCCGACGACTTCGCCACGGATGCGGTGAGCGGGGTTCGGAAGGCCCGTCGCTTCGTTGAGCGGTGAGCCGATCAAGGCAGAGCGTACGGGCCGGGCGCACTGAAGGGTATGCTACAATGATACGGATCCGGCCTCGCCGCCGGTCTAATCCACCATGGCACCCAGGCGTCCGCTACCTGATCCCATTCGCACCCGCGCGCGGCGCTCCCGGCCCCGCAGGTCTTCCTGGACTGCCATCATCCTGCTGCTGGTGCTGCTGGGCCTCGTGCTGCTGGTGGGCGGCGGCGTGGCACTTGGGGTGGCGGTCGCCGTGGGGCGGCAGATCCACGACGTGTCGCGGCTCTACACCCCTCCCAGCCAGGCCACCAGGATCTACGGCCAGGACGGCGAACTGATCGCCTCGCTCTATCGCGAGAACCGGCAGATCGTACCGTTGACAGAGATCCCGCCGGTGCTCCGGCAGGCCGTGCTGGCCATCGAGGACGAACGGTTCTTCAGCCACCGGGGTGTGGACCCGCGTGGGATAGGGCGCGCGCTATGGCGCAACCTCCGTGAAGGCGAACTGATAGAGGGCGGCAGCACGATCACCCAGCAGCTTGCGCGCATGCTCTTCCTCTCGCAGGAGAAAGCGCTCAGCCGCAAGGTGGCCGAGATCCTGCTGGCCCTGGAGATCGAGCGTCGGCTTACAAAGGAAGAGATCCTCGAGCGCTACCTGAACCAGTACTACTTCGGGCACGGCGCCTACGGCGTCGAGATGGCCGCACGCGTCTACTTCGGCAAGCCGGTGAGGGATGTGACATTGCCCGAGGCCGCGATGCTGGCCGGAGTGATACGCGCGCCGTCGGCCTACTCGCCCTTCCGCAACCTCGCGCTGGCCCGGGAGAAGCAGGCGCTCGTGCTGGCGCGCATGGCGGCTCTGGGCTACATCAGCACGCAGGAGGCCGCAGCGGCGCGCAACGCCAGGGTCGTGCTGGCGCCGCCGTCCAACGCCGGCCTGGTCGGCATGCGCGCGCCCTACTTCGTCTCGATGATCCTGGCGCGTCTGCTCGAGACCTACGGCGAGGACCTGGTCTACGGCGGGGGGCTCCAGGTGCACACCACCCTGGATCCCAAGATGCAGGCCGCGGCCGAGAAGGCGGTGCGCGCCGGCATAGCCAGCGCCGCGCGCCGCAAGCTGAACGTCGGCCAGGCAGCGCTGGTGTCCATGGATACTCAGACGGGCGCGATCCGCGCCATGATCGGCGGGGTGGACTTCGCAGCCAGCCAGTTCAACCGCGCCTGGCAGGCCCGCCGCCAGCCGGGGTCGGCGTTCAAGGTCTTCGTCTACTCCACGGCAATCGCTCAGGGCGTGCCGCCCACGCGCATCCTCGAAGACGAGCCGATCACCTACAAGATTCGCGGCGCACCGGACTGGACGCCTAAGAACTACGACGGCAAGTACTCAGGGCCGGTGACGCTGCGGCGCGCGCTAGAGCGCTCGATAAACGTGCCCGCGGCGCGCATGCTGGTTGAACTGGGCCCTGAACGGGTCATCGAGACCGCCCGGGCGATGGGAATCGAGAGCCCGCTGCAGCCCCACCTGTCCCTGGCGCTGGGATCGGGCGACGTGACCCCGTTGGAGATGACGACCGCGGCCGCCACGCTGGCCAGCGGCGGCCTGCGCGCGCAGCCGCTGGCGATCCTGAAGGTTGCCGATTCCCGAGGCAAGGTGCTGGAAGAGCACCGACCCCGGCGACAGGTAGGGCTGTCACCGGAGGTCGCCTACGTGATGACCGACCTGCTCAAGGGCGTGATCGAGCGCGGGACCGGCGTCGCGGCCGGAATCGGTCGTCCGGCCGCGGGCAAGACCGGAACAACCGACGACTACCGCAACGCCTGGTTTGTGGGCTACACACCTTACCTTGCCACCACCGTGTGGGTGGGCAACGATGACAACACGCCCATGCGCAGGGTGGTGGGAGGCATGGTTCCGGCAGAGATCTGGGCAGCGTTCATGCGGGAGGCCACCTCTCAGCAACCACCCGGCGACTGGGCTCCTCCCGAGGGCGTCGTCGTGACCACGGTCTGCGCAGGAACCTGGCAACTGGCGACGCCTGGCTGTCCTCATCCGCGTCGCGAGGTGTTCACCCGGTCCTCGGCGCCCACGCGGTACGACCTCACCCCTGGCCAGCCGTCCGAAGGGAGTCCGGAGCCCACGCCGCTGGCCGTAAGCGCTCCTGCCGACGGCGCGATGCTGACGCCGCCCTTCACCATCGAGGGTTCCACTGCGCCCGGAGCCATGGTGACGATCGTCGTTACCGCCGAGGGGGCGGGTGGAGGCGCCAGGGCAGCCGAGGTCTCGATGCAGTCCGGTGCTGCGGGCCGATTCGCCTACGAGTTCCGGCCATCCTACCGGGCGCCTGGCACGCAGTACGTAATATCCATAACGGCCGTCGGACTGAACGGTTCGCGGGCCTCACGGACCGTGACCGTGACCGATCCGGCGGCCGACCTGCAGGGACGCTGAGCGAGGTGCATGCGCCATGTCCGGGCATTCCAAGTGGCACAACATCAAGATCAAGAAGCAGAAAGTGGACCTCGTACGGGGCAAGCTGTTCAGCAAGGTCTCGCGCGAGATCATGGTGGCTGCCAAGGAGGGCGGCGGCAACCCGGACGCCAACATGCGCCTGCGCGCCGCTATCGAGCGGGCCAGGGAAGCCGGAATGCCGAGCGACAACATCCACCGGGCCGTACAGCGCGGGTCTGGGGAACTGGCAGGCGCAAACTACGAGACGATCGTGTACGAGGGGTACGCGCCGGGCGGCGTGGCGGTCATGGTGGAGGCGCTGACCGACAATCGCAACCGCACCGCGAGCGAGGTGCGCGCGGTGTTCACCCGGCACGGAGGCAACTTGGGCGGAGGTTCGGTCGCGTGGATGTTCGAGCGCCAGGGAACGGTGACCGCGGCAAGGGGCGGGCTCTCCGAGGATGATTTCCTCCTGGCCGCGCTGGAGGCAGGGGGCGAGGACGTGCGCACCACCGACGAGGCGTTCGAGGTCCTCACCGCCCCGGAAGCGACGTTCAAGGTCAAGCAGGCCCTGGAGGCGCGGGGCGTAACCGTGTCCGGCGCGGAGATCCGGATGCAGCCCAGGACCACGGTACGGGTCGAGGGCAAGGAAGCGCAGCAGGTGCTCCGGCTGCTGGACGCGCTCGAGGACCTGGACGACGTGGCGAACGTGCACGCCAACTTCGACATTCCTGACGAGATACTGCAGCAAGTTGGGTAGCGCGCCTCTTGTCATGGGAATTGATCCCGGTCTGGAGCACACCGGATACGGCGTCCTTCAGGGTGGAGGTACCCGTCCCAGGGTCATGGAGATGGGGGTGTTGGCGACGGACTGGCGCGGCGAGTTGGGCGGCCGCCTGCAGCACCTGCACCAGGACGTGGAGATGCTTCTGCGCGACGTGCGCCCCTCCTTGGTGATCCTCGAGGATCTGTTCGCGCACCCGCGGTTCCCCAGGACCGCGATCGTGCTGGGGCACGCGCGCGGCGTGATCTGCCTGGCCGTGGCCGCATCCGGTACCCGGATGGTGACGCTGGCGCCGAGCGTGGTGAAGCGCGCGGTGACCGGATCGGGCCGGGCCACGAAGGCGCAGGTCCAGCAAGCCGTGCGCGCGCTCCTGGGCTTGCGCCGTCTGCCCGAGCCACATGCCGCCGATGCCCTGGCGCTCGCGTACGCAGGGCTGGCGCGACTGCGGACGGTGAGCCGGTGATCCGGTTTCTGCGCGGGCGGGTGCTGCGCCGCATCGAGGGGGCGATCGTGCTCGAGGTCGGCGGGGTGGGCTACGAGGTGCTGCTGCCGCCCGTGGTCGAGGGGGCCCTGCCCTCGGGCGAGGAGGACGCGCCGCTGGAGCTGTTCGTCTTCTACCACGCTACGACCAACCAGCCCCGGCCGATGCTGATAGGGTTCCTGCGCGAGGTCGAGCAGGAGTTCTTCGAGCGGTTCATCACCGTGGACGGCCTGGGCCCGACCAAGGCCGTGCGCGCCATGGTGCGGTCGGTCCACGAGATCGCCGACGCGATCGAGCGGCGGGATGCCGCGTTTCTTCAACGGCTGCCGGGCATCGGCGGCCGCAGCGCGGAGAAGGTGATCGCGACGCTGCACGGCAAGATGGGCAAGTACGCGCTGCTGCGAGAGGCCGCCGAGCCCCCCAAGGCCCCTGAGGCCGACTTCCGCGAGGAGGTCGTCGAGGTGCTCACACGCCAGCTCGGACACCGTGCGGCCGAGGCCCGCCGGATGGTGGAGGAGGCGCTCCGCCGTGCCCCGCACCTGGACTCGGTTGAGGCGCTCTTTCAGGAGGTCTACCGCCTGGAGAGGGGTGCGGTCGAATGAGCCGGCAGCGGCTGGACCCCGAGGTTGCCGCCGAGGAGGAGCGGGTCCTCCGCACGCTCCGGCCGCAGCGGCTCGACGAGTGCATCGGACAGACGCGGGTCATCGAGGGGCTGCGCATCAGCATTGACGCCGCCTGCGGTCGGAGCGAATCGCTGGACCACGTTCTGCTCCACGGCCCGCCCGGGCTGGGCAAGACCACGCTGGCCTCTGTCGTGGCCCGGGAGATGGGCGCTCAACTCGTGGGCACGAGCGGGCCGGCGCTGGAACGGGGCGGCGACCTGATGGGGATCCTCACGAACCTCAACGCCGGGGACATCCTCTTCATTGACGAGATCCACCGCCTCTCGCGGGGGATCGAGGAGTTGCTCTACCCCGCGATGGAGGATTTCTGCGTGAACTTCGTCCTGGACAAGGGACAGCATGCGCGCACCCTGCGCTACCAGCTCCGGCCCTTTACCCTGGTCGGAGCGACGACGCGGGCCGGGTTGCTGTCATCGCCGCTGCGGGAGCGGTTCGGCATCTTCCACCATCTGGACTTCTTCACGACTGAGGACCTGACACGGGTCGTTCTCCGGTCGGCCGGGATCCTGCAGGTGCCGGTGGAGCCGGGTGGGGCCGAGGAGATCGCGTGCCGGTCACGCGGTACCCCCAGGATAGCCAACCGCCTGCTGCGCCGGGTCCGTGACTACGCTCAGGTGCGGGCCGGGGGCGTGGTAACCCAGGCGGTCGCCCGAGAGGCGCTGGAGTTCGAGGGCGTGGACCACCTCGGCCTGGACGGGCTCGATCGCGATCTGCTGCGCACCCTGATCCAGGTATACGGCGGCGGCCCTGCCGGCATCGAGGCCCTGGCCGCGTCGCTGCACGAGGACATTGACACGCTAGAGGAGGTGGTGGAGCCCTATCTCCTCAAGGCCGGTCTCATTGCCCGCACGCCGGGCGGCCGGCGCGCCACCTCGGCAGCGTACGCCCACCTGGGTCTGGCTGCTCCCGAGGGGCGCGGCCAGGGGAGCCTGTGGGCAAAGTGAGGCCCTCCGGCGGGCTGATGGTGCTCGTGGCTGTAGCGCTGCTTGCATTTGGCGCGCCTGCCCGCGGCTGGCAGGGAACGGCGCCAGGCCCGGACCTGGTCCGCGTGGGGCTGGTGCTGGGTCAGGAATCCCTGACCGTGGCCTGCTCCGGCCCGTTCGAGCTGCTCGATGTCGAGTCGGGCCGTCGCGAGACGCTCGAAGCAGGACGGCTGACTGCGCGCGCCGCGGCAGCAGGGCTCGAACTGGACGGGGTTGCCTACGGTACGCTGGTCCGCCTGATGCCGCGATCCGCCTACCTTCAGATCGGCGGCCGGCCGTACAGAGGCCTGATCGAGATTCGCCGCACGCTGGCTGGCCGCGTGACCGCTATCAACGAGCTTGACCTGGAGGAGTACCTCTACGGCGTGGTGCGCAGCGAGATGGATCCGCGATGGCCGCCCGAGGCGCTGCGGGCACAGGCAATAGCCGCGCGCTCGCTGGCCGTGCACAGCACCGGCAGGTTCGCGGCCGAGGGCTACGACGTGCGCGCCACGACCGATTCGCAGGTCTACGGCGGGGTGGCGGCCGAGGATGCCCGCACATCCGCCGCTGTGGACGCCACGCGCGGGCTCGTCCTCCTCTACAACGGCAGGCCCGCGCTCGGCGTCTTCCACGCGGACTCGGGCGGAGCCACGGAGAGCAGCGAGTTCGTCTGGGGCAGCGTGACGCCCCACCTGCGCGGCGTGCCTGATCCGTTTTCCAGGGACGCGCCTGGTCACGAGTGGACCCTCCGGCTCGATATGGCCGTGATCGAAGCGCGGCTGCAGCGCGCGGGCCGTCCCCTGTCGGGCCTCTCTCGCCTCGAGGTTGCGTCCACCAGCCCGTCCGGACGGGTGATGGTCCTCCGGCTGGTTGCCGCCTCCGGAGGAGGCGAGATGCGGGGCACCGATTTCCGCGTGGCGGTGGGCACGAGCGTGCTGCGCAGCACGCTGTTCGCCGTGCGTTCCTACCCGGCCGAAGGCGCGGTCGAGCTCGCAGGGCGGGGTTTCGGCCACGGCGTGGGAATGAGCCAGTGGGGCGCCCGCGGCATGGCGCTCGCAGGCCATGACTACACCGCCATCCTCAAGTACTTCTACACGGGTGTCGCGATCGCCGCCCGTCCCTGATGCGCCTGTCGGATTTCGAGTACGCGCTCCCGCCCGAACTCGTCGCACAGAGACCGGCCTCGCCCCGTGACGCCTCTCGGCTGCTGGTGCTGGATCGCTCCACCAGGCGCACGACACACCGCAACTTCCGCGACATCGGCGAGTATCTGCGCAGAGGCGACACCCTGGTTGTCAACGACACACGCGTGATCCCGGCGCGGCTGCGCGGGCGCCGGCGCACCGGAGGGGGAGCGGTAGAGCTGCTGCTGCTCCGTCCGTCCGGCGGCCGCCTGGGAGCCGAGGGCGACTGGGAAGCGCTGGCGCGCCCCGGACGACGGCTTCCGACGGGCACGATCGTCGAGGTGGGGCCGCACAGCGCGCCGCTGGAGGTGGTCGGCCGCCTGCCGGGCGGCCGGCGCGTGGTGCGTCTCCTCTCGGGCGGGACAATGCTTGACCTGCTGCGCTCCTGCGGCGAGGTGCCGCTTCCACCGTACATCCGGGGTGCCGTATCAGGCCCCGACGACTACCAGACCGTCTACGCTAGGGAGGAAGGAGCAGTGGCCGCGCCTACTGCCGGACTGCATTTTACGCCCGAGCTGCTGAGCCGGCTTCGCGATCAGGGCGTGGGGCTGGTCGCTCTTACCCTGCACATCGGCATCGGGACCTTCCAGAGCGTGCGCGCGGAGGATGTACGTGAGCACCGGATGGAAGCCGAGCACTCGACGATCACGCCCGAGGCAGCGGCCGAGGTGAACGCCCGTCGCGGCCGGCTGGTAGCAGTGGGCACCTCTGCGGTGCGGGCCCTGGAGACCGCCTCCACACCTGACGGCCGCCTTCAGGCCTACAGCGGGTGGACCGATCTGTTCATTACGCCGGGCTACGCCTTTCGTGCCGTGCAGGGATTGGTGACGAACTTCCACCTGCCCAGGACGACGCTGCTCATGCTTGTCTGCGCGTTCGCAGGGCGCGAGGCGATCCTGCAGGCCTACGCAGAGGCGGTACGGGAGCGGTACCGGTTCTACAGCTTCGGGGACGCGATGCTGATTCTCTAGGACTCGGCGATCGCGTACCCGGCGGCCTCCAGCCGGCGCACCGCCTCGGCGCGGTACCGGTGATCAACCTGCCAGACGCCGGGGCGCAGGGGGTTCTGATAGGCCCCCAGCCCGCCCAGCAGCTTCTTGAGGTTCTCGTCCTCCTGCGCGGAACTCGACGCCGCTGTTCGTCGTCTCGCGGACGTCAACGGCAGGGACCTGTGGCGCGGATGCAGGGCGCCCGCCAGGATTCAGAGAGGAGACCGGGACCTCGGTTGTGGCAGGGTTTGACGTGCCGGCATCTTCGGGCATCTGGGCCTCCGAAAGGCGCGTGCGTACGCCGACATTCTACAGGCGTGCATCAGGTGTGGCAACACGCCGCCGGCCCGCCTGTTCTGGAGGAGAACGCGCCCCCCAACAGGAAGGATGAGATGGGGGAAAGGGGAGGTTGGATCGTGGCTACAGGAGCGACTGCTTCGCAGGTCTTGACTATCAAGGACGATCCGTGGGAGATGGCGCTGCACCAGTTCTGGCAGGTGGCAGAACGCCTGGCGCTCAAGCGAGGGATACAGGAGTACCTGGTTACGCCGCACCGCGAGTTGACCGTCAACTTCCCGGTCAAGATGGACGACGGGTCCATTCGGATCTTCACCGGATACCGCGTGCACCACAGCACCGTGCTCGGGCCGAGCAAGGGAGGGATCCGCTACCACCAGGATGTCACCCTCAACGAGGTCCGCGCCCTGGCCATGTGGATGAGCTGGAAGTGCGCCCTGGTGCACCTGCCCTACGGTGGCGCCAAGGGCGGTGTGATAGTGGATCCCACGACGCTCTCCGCCGGCGAGCTGGAACGTCTGACCCGGCGTTACGCCTCCGAGATCAGCGTGATGATGCACCCCCTGGGTGACATCCCTGCGCCGGACGTCGGCACGAACGAGCAGGTCATGGCCTGGATCATGGACACGTACAGCATGCACGCCGGCCACTCGGTGCCGGCCGTCGTAACGGGCAAGCCGGTCTCGATCGGCGGTTCGGTAGGCCGTAGGGAAGCGACCGGCCGCGGCTGCATGATCGCCGCGCGCGAGGCGGCCCGCATCCTGGGCATTCCCTGGAGTGGCTCGACGGTGGTCGTCCAGGGGTTCGGGAACGTTGGGTCTGCTGCGGCGGCTTTGATGGCCGCGGAGGGCTGCAAGATCGTTGGCGTCAGCGACGTGTTCGGCGGCATCTACGATCCCCATGGGCTGGACATGCCCGCGTTGCTGCGGCACGTGGCGGAGACCAGGAGCGTCGTGGGGTTCCCCGGCGCGCAGGCCGTGACGAATCAGGAGTTGCTGGAACTGCCGTGCACCTACCTTGTGCCCGCCGCCCTGGAAGGCCAGATCACCGATACCAATGCCGGCCGGATCAGGGCCCGGGTAATCGTGGAAGGCGCCAACGGCCCCACCACGCCTGACGCGGACGCGATCCTGGAGGCCAAGGGGACCACCGTGCTGCCCGATATCCTGGCCAACGCGGGCGGAGTGGTGGTTTCCTACTTCGAGTGGGTGCAGGACCTCCAGTTGTTCTTCTGGAGCGAGGAGGACATCAACCAGCGTCTCGAGCGGATCATGGTGCGCAGCGTCCGCGAGGTGATCGAGCTGGCCCGGACGCAAGGCGTCTCCTACAGGCTGGCCGCGCTGCAGCGCGCGGTCGAGCGGGTCGCGGAGGCGCTGATGATACGCGGGATATACCCGTAGCCGCCCCTGCCCCAATGGACTTCGAGGTGGTGCGCCAGGCACCGCGCAGTGCCGCCCGTGCCGGCCTCCTTCGTACTTCGCGTGGCGAGGTCGAGACCCCGGCGTTCATGCCGGTGGGCACCAACGCGACCGTCAAGGCGCTGACCCCGGACGAGGTTGCGGAGACCGGCGCGCAGATGATCCTGGCCAACGCGTTCCACCTCTACCTGCGCCCCGGCCCCCAGATCATAGCGCGCGCAGGGGGGCTGCACGCGTTCATGGGGTGGGCAGGGCCGATTCTCACCGACAGCGGCGGGTACCAGGTCTACAGCCTTGCGAAGATGCGAACGGTGGATGACGAGGGCGTTGCCTTCAGGTCGCCGATAGACGGCAGCCCCCACCGGTTCACACCCGAGGGCGTCGTGGATATCCAGCGGCAGTTGGGTTCCGACATCGTCATGCCGCTCGATGTCTGCCTGGGCTACCCGCACGATCCCGGCGAGGACCGTGCGGCTATGGAGCAGACGCTGCGCTGGGCCGAACGCTCCCGCGAGCATCACGCTAGGCGAGGCACCGGTGTGCTCTTTGGCATAGTGCAGGGCGGGTTCGATCCCGCGCTCCGTGCCGAGTCCGCACGCCGCACCGCTGTGTTGGAGTTCTCGGGCTACGCGCTGGGAGGGCTCTCTGTGGGCGAGCCCGGTAAGGTGATGCATGAGGCGATCGAGGCCGCCGTCGCCGAGCTGCCGCCCGCGCGGCCGCGGTATGTGATGGGCCTGGGAGGCACGCCAGGCCTGCTCGAGGCCGTCGCCCGCGGGATAGACCTCTTCGACTGCGCCCTCCCGACGCGGGTGGCCCGGACCGGCGTCCTCCTGACGCGGTCCGGCAGGATCAACATCAGGAACGCCCGATTTCGGGACGACCTCTCGCCGCCGGATCCGGGGTGCGCCTGCCGTGTTTGCGCCCGGACCACGCGCGCCTACCTCCGACACCTCTTCGCCGCGGACGAGATGCTGGGGCCCCGCCTGGCGACCTTTCACAACCTGGCCTTCATGGGCAATCTGCTCCGGGAGGCACGCTTGGCGCTGCGCGAGGACCGGTACGAGCCCTGGATGCGTGGAGTACTGGCGAGGTATGCTTCGCAGTGGTAAGTTAGAGGAGACGTGCCCTGATCGTTGGAACTGCTACGCGGCTCCAACAAAGTAGGAGGGTTTGCTGATGCCCCAACAGCAGTCGCAGGTTGCGGTAATCGTTCTCTGGGTCCTGATCTTCGTCGTCTTCTACCTGTTGATGATCCGTCCCCAGAGGGCCCAGGCGCGCAAGCGTAAGGAGATGCTCGACGGCCTTCGGCGCGGCGATCGGGTGGTCACCATCGGCGGAATCCACGCCACCATCGCCGAGATCAAGGAAGACGTCCTGAACCTGGACCTGGCACCCAACATCCGTGTCAAGGCCGACCGGGGGGCCGTGAGCTACATACGCTCCAAGGCTGAGCCGAAGGCAGAGGAGTGACCGCGGAGCAGCGCCCCATCGGCACGCCACCGACCCAGGAGGACGTAAGGCGCGATCCCGAAGTCGAGGCCTTCGTCACGAAGGCCAACGAGTACACCGGCGTCATCGGGTATACCGAGCACGGTGTGCGGCACGCCAGCCTGAGTGCGAACATCGCGACCAACATCCTGCGCAGGCTGGGGCATGAGGCAAGAACCGTCGAGCTGGCGGCGATCGCGGCCTATCTCCACGACATCGGCAACCTGGTGAGCCGCACGAACCACGAGCAGGCCTCTGCCATGCTGGCCGATCGAATTCTAACACGCCTGCAGATGCCGCCCGAGGAGCGGGCCGTCGTCATGGGCGCCATAGGCAACCACGAGGAACGGCACGGGGACGTGGTCAGCGCGGTTGGCGCCGCGGTCATTCTGGCCGACAAGTCCGACGTCCACCGCTCGCGCGTGCGTAACCCGAATCCCAAGGCCTTTGACATCCACGACAGGGTCAACTACGCCGCGGAGCACTCCTTCCTGAGGGTGGACGAGAAGAGCAAGACCATTACCCTGGAGCTGACGATTGACACCACGATGTCGCAGGTAATGGAATACTTTGAGATCTTCCTGGACCGGATGCTGATGTGCCGGCGCGCCGCGGAATTTCTGGGGTGCGGCTTCAAGTTACAGATAAACGGGGTCAAGCTGCTGTAGCCGTGTATGCGCCGAGCAATTGTGGTTCTACCGCTTTTCAACGAGGAGCCGACGCTCGCCCGTGTGCTCGACGAGGTGCGGCGGTGGGCTCAGGGTCTGGCCGTGCTCGTCGTGGACGACGGCTCGACCGATCGGTCCCCCGAGGTGCTGCGCGGCTACCCCGATGTCACCGTCATAACCCACGCGCGTAACGAAGGGTACGGCCAGTCACTGATTGATGGGTTCTCGTTCTCCCTGGCTCACGGGTACGACGCCGTGGTGACGCTCGACTGCGACGAGCAGCACGAGCCCCGGCAGATACCGCAATTCGTGACCGCGCTGGAGGACGCCGACATCGTCTCCGGAAGCCGCTACCTGGACCCCGGAGTCGGCGGCGACGACGCCCCGGCCGAGCGGCGTGCGCTGAACGAGGAGATCACCGCCCGGCTGCGCGTGCTCACCGGGTACGCCATCACCGACGCGTTCTGCGGCTTCAAGGCCTATCGCGCCGACGCGCTCCGCCGGATGACGCTCACCGAGCCGTCGTACGGCCTGCCGCTGCAGGTGTGGATTCAGGCGGCGCACCACCGGCTGCAGATCATCGAGCTCCCGGTCCCGCGCATCTACAAGAACCCCAAGCGGCGTTTTTGGGGCGGACTGGACGATGTGGCCGCCAGGCGGCGATACTACGAAGAGGTGCTCCGAGGAGAGGTGCAGCGTTGGCCGTTGTCCTTGCCATAGGTCCCCACCCGGACGACATCGAGATCGCGATGGGCGGCACTGTCTGTCTGCTGCACGCGCAGGGACACGAGGTTGTCGTGTGCGACCTCACCGATGGCGAGCCAACCCCGATCGGATCGCCCGAGCGGCGGGCCGCGGAAACAGACGAGGCCTCTCGGCTGCTGGGCGTCCGGCGCCGTCTGACCCTTGGCCTTCCCAACCGGTTCCTGCAAGACACGATCGAGGCGAGGATTCAGGTGGCCGAGGTGATCCGCAGGGTGCGCCCCGACGTTTTGTTTGTCCCGTACTGGGTGGACGCGCACCCAGATCACGTCGCGGCCTGCGCGCTGGCCGAGGCCGCCCGGTTCACCGCCAAGCTCACCCGGACCCAGATGCAGGGCGAGCCGCACTACCCTGATCGGGTCTTCCATTTCTTCAGCACGCACTACCGCTTGCACGTGAAGCCGTCGTTCATCGTGGACATCTCCGACCACATCGAGACCAAGATGGCGGCGGTGGCGGCCTACGCGTCGCAGTTCGGCGACGAGCGGGGGAACGCCGGGCTCCTCGCCGCGATAAGGGAGACCAGTGCCTACTGGGGCCGCCTGATCCACCGGCGGTATGGAGAGGCGTTCGTCAGCCGCGAGGAGATCGGGATCGCACGTTGGGACGGCTTGATCTGATGGCCGAGGCCGCAGGGCCGTTCCGCTGGCCCGATCTCGAGCTGGAGATCCCGCCCGCCTCGCCAGTAGCCGTGGGCTTCCCTGCCTGCTGCGAGTGGCCGGCCTTGGCCAGGGCCAACCGGCTGGCACTCGACGCCGCGACCGTTGATGTGGGCGGGCTCCCCCTGGGCGAGCTCCGGCGCGCGGCCCGGCCGGAAGCACTGGCTCTGGCCGCGTCCTACACCTGCGGTCTGGGGTTGAAGGTGCCCGAAGGCGGCACAGATCAGGTGCTGTGTACCGGCCACCAGCCCGTCCTGGCGCATCCGGGCATCTGGATCAAGTACTTGGCCATGGCGCGCATGGTTCCGCCCGGGGGGGTTGGGCTCGATCTGATAGTGGACACGGACGCGGTCGAGGAGATTGCCGCTGAGGTGCCCCGAGCCAATGGCCTGCTTCGCCGCGAGCGGATCGTGATGTCCCGCGCCGGCCCTGATGTCCCGGCGGAGACGCTTCCGGCGCCCGATCCCGAGCAGTGGCGGGCGTTCCTGGAGGCCATTGAATCCTGTCTGCAGACGGCCGGCGGCCCTGCACTTGCCCCGGGATGGGATCGCTCGCGCCTCCTGCCTGTACCACCCTCTGGCCAGGGCATCGCCGGGGCAGTAACCGCGGCCCGCCGTGCGCTGGAGGGGCCGCGTCCCTATCTCAGCCTGCCCGTGTCGCGGCTGGCGCGCACAGGGGCGTTTCGCCGCTTCGTGCTTTCCGTCGCGCACCAAGCCGGCCGGTTCGCGGCCGTGCACAACGCGACGCTGGCCACCTACCGCGCGCACTACGGCATTCGTACCGGCGCCCAGCCGTTTCCCGACCTGGCGGTGGAGCCGGGGCGGATCGAGATACCCTTCTGGCTGGTGGCAGGCGGGCAGAGGCAGGCGCTGTTCATCGGCGCCGACACCACCAGGTTCTATGCCGGCGGCCGCGACGTTGGCCCGGTTGCCCGCGACCCGGATGATCCGGCATTCGCCGCCATGGAGGTCCGGCCACGCGCGCTCGCGCTGACCGCGTTTGCCCGACTCGTTGTCTCTGACCTGTTCATACACGGGATCGGCGGCGGGCGGTACGATCGTGCGACCGACGCTGTCGTGAAGGCCTTCTACGGCGTGTCCCCGCCGGCCTACGCCACGGTCACGGCGACACTTCACCTGCCGTTTCCAGCGGGCGCGCCCTTGCAGGACGAGCGCCACAGGCTGCAGCGGCTGCTGCTGGACCTCCAGCACAACCCGGACCGCTTCCTGCCCGCTGGTGACGGGCCGTACAGCGCGCTGGTGGCCGAGAAGTGGGCCCTGATCCGTCGCCTCGATGCCGCCGCCAACCTGACGCGGCGGGAGCGCCGGGCGGCCACCCAGCGTATCCGTGAACTGAACCTAATCCTGACGGGCGCGGTCGCCGACCGCCTGGGCGAGGCACAGGAAGCACTCCGCCGGCACAACCGGCGCGAGCAGGAGGTCGAGGTGACGGGCTACCGCGGCTATCCGTTCCTTCTCTTCCCGGTGGAAGCGGTAGAGGGACTTGTGGACCAGCTGAGGGGCAGTGCCCGGGGACGCGAGGTGCGGGCGTGAGTGGCGGGGTTCCGCAGCCGTGGGCGGTGGATGTTCGAGGGCTCGTCAAGGCCTTCGACCACCGGCCTGTGCTGCGGGGCGTGGACCTGCGCGTCGGCTCCGGCGAGACGCTGGCGATACTGGGCGCCAACGGCTCGGGCAAGACCACGCTGCTTCGCATAATCGCCACCCTGTCGTCGCCGACCCGCGGGAGCGTAGCATGGTTCGGCGAGCCGTCGGCGTCACTAGTGGAGATCAGGCGGCGAATCGGCCTGGTTCCCCACGAGTCGCTCCTCTACGACACGCTGACCGTGGCGGAGAACCTGAGGTTCTTTGGGGGGCTGTACGATCTGCCGCCCGAGAGGGTCGAATGCGCCCTCGACGAGTACGCGCTGCGTCCGCTTGCCCTCCGGCGTGTGCGCGTGCTCTCGCGCGGACAGCGCCAGCAGGTGAACCTGGCGCGAGCGCTGCTGCATGAGCCCGACCTGTTGATTTTGGACGAGCCCTACACCGGCCTCGACGTTGGCGCGGCCGAGCGCCTGACAGCCACGCTGCGCGCCAGCGCCGCGCGCGGCTGCACGGTCATCCTGACAACGCATGACCCCGAAGGGGCCGGGGCGCTGGACGCGGATGTCGCCGTGATGCTGAGCGGAAGGCTCACCGAGATCATGCCTGCATCCGGGCTGGACGCGGCCCTGCTGGCTGCCTGGTTCCGCGAGGGACGGCTGTGAGGGTCATCCGCCTGCTGGTGGGCAAGGATCTGCGCCTGGAGTGGCGCGGCCGGGAGATCGTCTCGGCCATGGGCCTGCTGGCGCTGTTGCTTGCCATCGTGCTCGGCGCCACACGGTCAGGCCCCGAGGCCGCTCCCTCCGCCATGTGGGTGACCTACGCGTTTGGCGCAACGCTGGGGTTCACGCGCGCGTTCACGCTGGAGCGCGACCACCTTACGGCGCTCCTGCTGGCCCCTCTTGATCGCGGGCTGATCTTCGCGGCCAAGGCGCTCACGAACTGGTTGGGGCTGGTCGTCGTGCAGGCGATCTCCCTGCCGCTCTTCGGCGCGCTGTTCACGGAAACGATCTGGGCCCGGCTGCCCGCGCTGGCCCTTCCCATGCTGCTCGGCGGGATTGGGCTGGCCGCGGTGGGCACCCTGTTTGGAGGGCTGATCGTGCAGGCGCGACTGCGGGAGGCGCTCCTGCCGATACTGATGCTCCCGGTGGTGCTTCCGCTCATGATCGCCGCGGCGGGCGCCACGACCGGAATCCTTGACGGGCTGCCGCTTTCGGCGATTGGCGCGCAATTGCAGCTACTGCTCGTTTTTGATATTATTTTTGTTACGGCCAGTTTCCTGTTGTTTGAGTTCGTTGTCGAGGAATGACGGGTGAGGGTGCTGCTGTTACTGGGAATTGCACTGATGCTTGTGGGCGTCGCCTGGGCGCTGCTGGCGGCGCCCACAGAGCTGTTTCAGGGTGCGCCGCAGCGCATTATGTACCTGCACGTGCCCGGCGTGGTGACCGCCTATGTCGCGCTGCTGGCGGTGTTCGTCGGCAGCGTGCTGTTCCTGTGGCGGCGCGACCCCCGGTGGGACCGCCTGGGCCGCTCCGCGGCCGAGCTGGGGGTGCTGTTCATCACCATGACCCTGCTCTCGGGAGCCATCTGGGGCAAGGCGGTCTGGGGCGCCTGGTGGACCTGGGACGCGCGCCTGACCACCACGCTGATTCTCTGGTTCATCTACATCGGCTATCTGATGGTGCGCGCGTGGGCGCCCGGCGCTCGGGGCGCACGGGCCGCGGCCATCATCGGGATCGTGGGGGTGCTGGACATCCCCATCATCCATTGGTCGGCCATCCTCCTGCGCACGCTTCACCCACAGCCGACGGTCTTTCGACCGGAAGGGCCGGCGCTGCCTCCCAGCATGCTGATCCCCCTTGTGATCAACATGGTGGCGTTCCTGGTGGTGTTCGCGGCACTCCTCGCCGTGCGCGTGCGCCAGGAGCGGGCCCTGGACGCTCTGGCTGAGGCCCTCGAGGGGAGCGCGTAGCAGTGGGATACGTGGTCGCGGCCTACATCGTGGTCGCCGCGCTCTTCGCCGGGTACGCCCTGACCCTGGTAGCGCGGCAACGCCTGATCTCCGATCTCTCCGACGCGGCAGATACACGCCAGGGGCGCTCATGATACCGGCCCGGCGCAAACTGCTTGTGGGGGCGGTGATCATCGTAGCGGGGCTGGCGTTCGCCGCCTACCACGGTGCCCGATCCTCCATGGTGTACTACCTGACCACCACCGAGTTCGCCCTCCGGCCGGAGCTGCGCGCGGCAAGGGTCAGGATCGCAGGTCGGGTCGTCGAGGGATCGGTGGCCAAGGCCGATGGCGAATCCCGGTTTGCGATCACGGACGGGACCACGCGTTTCAACGTGCGCTTCCGCGGACCGCTGCCCGACCTGTTCGCCGAGGGCAAGGACGTGCTCGTGGAAGGCCGGCTGGACGGCGACGGGATCCTGCGGGCATCGCAGGTTATCTCCACCCACCCTGTCGAGTACAAGGAGAAGCACCCGGAGCGGTGAGGGCGTGAATGGTGAGCCTCGTGGGTGAGGTCGGCCGGTTCGCCCTGCTGGCCGGCCTGGTCGTCGCGCTGTACGGGATCGCGGCAACGACGTTGGGCCTAACCCGACGGCACGGCGGGTATCTCGCCAGCGGGCGGCGGGCCGTTGCGGTCTGGGCACTGCTGATGGCGCTGGCATCCGCGGCGCTCTGGACGGCGTTCCTCTCCAGGGACTTCTCGGTCCGCTTCGTCGCGATGGCCAGCGAGTCCACCCAACCCCTGCTACAAACGATCATGGCGTTCTGGGGCGGGCACGACGGCGCGCTGTTGCTGTGGGCCCTCATCCTGGCGGGCTACACGGTGATGGCGGTGTGGAGCCTCCGGTCGCATCCGGACCTGCAGGGTCCTGCGACCGCGACGCTGCTGGTGGTCGCGGTATTCTTCTCTGTCCTGCTGGCAGGCGCCAGCAACCCGTTCGTCCCTCTGGTTCCGCCCCCTCCAGATGGCCAGGGACTAAACCCGTTGCTGCGCAACCCATGGATGTCGGTCCATCCGCCCATGCTCTACCTGGGTTTCGTGGGAATGAGCGTGCCGTTTGCGCTGGCGGTGGCGGCGCTGATCACCGGCCGCCTGGACAATACCTGGGTGGTGCTCTCCCGTAGATGGATCGTTGTGCCGTGGATCTTCCTCACGCTGGGCCTGCTGCTCGGGGCGAAGTGGTCGTACGTGGTGCTCGGGTGGGGAGGATACTGGGCGTGGGACCCGGTGGAGAACGCGGCGCTCATGCCCTGGCTGACCGCCACGGCGTTCCTCCACTCGATCCAGATCCAGGAGAGGCGAGGAATGCTGGCAGCGTGGAACGTCGCGCTGATCCTACTCACTTTCGGGCTGACGGTCTTTGGAACTTTCCTGGTGCGAAGCGGGGTGCTGTCTTCGGTCCACGCCTTCGCCGAGGCCCCCTTGATAGGGTATCTCTTCCTGGGCTTCCTTTCGGCGCTGCTGCTTGCTTCCTTTGGCCTGCTCGCCTGGCGATGGGAGGCGCTGCGGAGCCGCGGCGCCGTTGAGTCGGTGATAAGCCGGGAGACGGCTTTCCTTGCCAACAACCTGCTCTTCATAGCCGCGGCCGTTGTGGTCCTGCTGGGCACGATGTTTCCGGTCCTGACCGAGGCGTTCCGTGGCGTCAAGATCAACGTGGGACCGCCCTACTTCAACACGGTGATGGTGCCCATCTCCATCGGCATGCTCCTGCTCATGGGGATCGGACCGCTGATGCCGTGGCGGCAGGCCACGCCGGAGCAGCTCGCCAGGAACTTCACGCTCCCTTCGGCGGCGGCGGTGCTCGGGGCGCTGGTACTGGGCCTGCTCGGCGTGCGCCACACCAGCGCCCTCCTGGTGTTTGCCGCCGCGCTGTTCGTGTTGGGCACCATCACACTGGAGATGGTCCGGGGCACCCGGGTGCGTATCAACCGCGGCGAAAGCGCGCCCCTGGCGCTGGCTCGGCTCTTCTCGCGCAACCGCCGCCGCTACGGGGGCTACGCGGTTCACTTCGGCGTTCTCCTGATGCTGGTCGGGATCGCGGCAAGCAGCGCGTTCGATACTCAGGATGGGGCCACGCTGCATCCTGGTGAGCGTTTTAGCGTTGGGCGGTATACCCTCGAGTACGGCGGCCTTCGCCACAGCGAGCTTCCTGGCATTGACGTGACGGAGGCATCGGTACGGGTTTGGGCCGGCGCCAGGTTCCTGGGTTCCTACTCCCCGCAGCGGTACTTCTACCGCGCGCAGGAGCAGCCGATGCACCACGTCGCCATACGCTCATCTTTGCGCGAGGACCTCTATCTCATCCTCTCCGAGTGGACGCCGGAAGGTAGGGGAACGATCCGCGTGCTCGTGCATCCGCTGGTGTCCTGGCTCTGGGCCGGCGGCATCGTGGCGGCCCTGGGGGCGGCGTTCGCCGTCTTGCCCGAGCGGCGACGGAGGACGCCGTGATCGAGGCGCTCTTCTTCACCGTGGCCGTGCTGATCGCGGCGTACCTGCTCGCGCCGGCGTTCCGGCACCAGGTGCTCCCGGATGCGGATTCGCGCGACGCGCTGGAGGCCGCCCGTGACGCCGCGCTGCGCGCCCTGCACGATTTGGATCTGGACTGGCAGACCGGCAAGCTCTCAGAGCGCGACTACCGGGCCACGCGGGCCATCCTGGAAGCCGAGGCCTCGGAGGTCCTCCGGCAACTGGTCAGGCCAGGAGCAGGGCAGTGATGAGATTCCTCCGGGTCGTGGCAGCGCTGCTGGCGGTTGGCCTATCCGCCAGTTACGCGGGCGGTGCTCCGGCAGGCGGAACCGCCACCGGTCTGGTGCGCAACGCTACCACCGGGCAGCCGGTGCCCGATGCCGAGGTGGCGCTCGTCTTCATCGGCCCGGAGGGCGCGGTGCAGGTCGGCCGGGCGCGCAGCGACGCGCGCGGCCGGTTCGCGTTCAGCGGCCTGCCCGACGGCCGCTACCTGGTGCAGTCCGTCCGCAACGGGGTGACCTACGCCGTACACGCGGTCATCGGCGGCAGGGGCCCGGTCGAGGTCGTGCTTCAGGTGCACGATGCCTCGGACCGAGTGCCGCTGCGGATCTCCCTGCTCGGCATCGCGGTCGAGGCCCGTACCGGGTACGTGCGCGTCTCGGAAGCCGTGCACCTTCAGAACGCCGGTTCCCAGACCTTCCTGGGCGCCGTTGTCTTTCCCCTGCCCCTGGGAGCCAAGTACGTGACCTTCCATCAGGGATTGCATCAACCCCGGGTGGAGGCAGGAGCGATCGTGGACAGATTGATCGTCCGGCCCGGCACGCACCAGGTCGCATACGGCTACAGCGTGGCTGCCTCCGGCGAGGTTGACCTCGGCCGCAGGCTGCCTCTGCCGGTCGAGCGTCTGGAGCTGTTCACGACCGATCCCGCGCAGGCGCGTTCCCCGCGGCTCCAGCAGGCCACGCCGGTGCCCTCCGAGGGCCAGGACTATGCGCGCGCCACGGCACGCGCTGTGCCCGCGGGTGACATGACCCTGGTCGTAGTCGGCGTGCCCCGAGTCAGGCTGTGGCCGGCCCCGGCCGCGGCAGCGGTGCTCGCCGGGCTGCTGGCTCTGGGGCTGGCGTGGGCCGCGCTGCGCGAGGGGAGTCGCTGATGTCTGGCCCCTCCTCCACGGGAAGCGGCCTCGATCAGATCTACGCGCCTGTGGCCGAGGACCTCGGGCACCTTGCCCGGCTTCTGCGGAGAGAGCTTGCATCCAGCGATCCCTTCATATCCGGCCTGGTGGATCACGTGCTGTCGGCTCAGGGGAAGCTGATCCGCCCGGCGCTGGCGCTGCTCAGCGCGAGCGCCTGCGGCGGGGCAGACGATCAGCGGCTCCATCTGGCCGCGACCGTGGAACTGGTGCACGTCGCCTCGCTGATCCACGACGACATCATTGACGCCGCCGACCTCCGCAGGGGGGTTCCCACCGTAAACGAGCGCTGGGGTAACCAGATCGCGGTCCTGGTCGGCGATTACATGTTTGCCACCGCCTTTCGTCTGGCGAGCCGCATCCGGCATGCGCGGGTCGCGCCGGCGCTCGCAGAGGCCTCGGTGTTGATGAGCCGCTCCGAGATCATGGCGGCCTCTCCCGGCGACCGCCCGCACGAGGACGAGGCCCGCTACTACGCGATCATCGAGGGCAAGACCGCGGCCCTGTTCTCCGCCGCGTGCCGGTGTGGCGCACTGCTCGCCGGTGCGCCGCCGGATGCGGCCGACGCGATGGCCGAGTTCGGCCTGCGTTGGGGGGTGGCGTTTCAGATTACCGACGACGCCCTCGACCTGGTCGGAGATCCGGGGTTGCTCGGGAAGCCCACCGGGAGCGACGCGAGCACGGGCAAGATCACGCTGCCGGTGATCGCCGCGCTGCGCAACGCGCCCGGGCCCGACCGTGACCGGCTGCTCAGTATGCTGAAACGGCCGTCGGACCCCGGGTCGCGCGATGAGATGCGTGGCCTCCTGGTTCGGCACGGCGGGCTCCGATACGCAATGGATGCGGCGCAGAGGTCAGCGGATGCCGCCGCCGCGGCCCTGGATGCGCTGCCCGACGGCCCGGCGAAGGCAAGTCTGCTGCGCCTGGCGGACTTCGTCGTGGCCAGGACCCGCTGAGGGCAGGGGAAGGCGTTCGCCGTGCCGAGTCTGACCTCGTTGTACTGGGTGCCTGCCGCGGTTGCCTTCGGCGTGGGCGCGCACCTGGCCGTCACATTTCTCCTTCTGTTGCGCTACCTCGACACGCGCGGCCGGCCCTTGCTCTGGTGGGCGGCGGCGTACGGATTCCTGACGGCGCACCAGGTGGCGGAGGTGATCCTGGACGCGGCCGCCTCCCCGACGTGGATGGCAGGCCGGCACCTGCCGAAGCTGGCCGCCGCGCTGCTGCTGTTGGGTTCGTTCCCGGTCCACGGGCGCCTCCTGCTATCAGCCTCGGCGGCGGCCGTCCTCGCTCTCCCCGCGGCCTGGGTGCTGGCGCTGCTGGTGCACCCGTGGCCGTGGGGGGCGCTTGCGCCGTCCGTCGTCGCGGGCGTGCTGTTCATCGCGGCCGCGCGGCTATACGACAGCGTCGAGGAACCCCGGCGCGACCCCGCCACCCGACTGGTTACCTGGGGGCTCGCGCTGACAGGGTTGCTGGCGCTGGGCTTTCCCTTCGTGCGGCCGCAGGAGTGGGGCAGTCTTGCCGTGGCGCTGCTCTCGGGGCTATCCACCCTGATGATCGGCGTGGGGTGGATCGTACGGTTCTGGCGCGACACCCGCGAACTCGAACTGCTGAACGCGATCGCCGGCGCGTTGAACCGGCTGACCAACGTCGGGGAGTCGGCCCATGAGGCGCTTCGGCTGGTGGCGCGGCTGCTGGGCATTGAGGCCGGGTGGGTCTTTCTGCGGGATGGCGACCATCTGAGCCTTGCCGCCTGGTTCGGGCTGCCCGCGCCGCTTGCCGCGGAGGCGAACTTGAGGATGGGCGGGGACTGCCACTGCCTGCGCCTGCTGGCCGAGGACCGGCTACCACTTGCCGTGAACGCCGTGGATTGCCAGCGGCTGGCGCAGGTGGGAGTCGCCCACACCCGACACGCCAGCGTTCCGCTGCGCGCGAGCACGCGCACACTGGGGTTGATGAACCTGGTGCTGCCGGGCGGGCGCAACTTCAGCGAACGCGAGCTGCAGATGCTCTCGACGGTGGGCCATCAGATCGGCCTTGCCGTGGAGCGCGGGCAGTTGTTCGACGAGGTGGCCGCGAAGGAGCGCACCCGCGGGGAACTGCTCGACAAACTGATCACGGCCCACGAAGACGAGCGGAGGCGCATAGCCCGCGAACTCCACGATGAAGCCGGGCAGGCCCTGACGGCCCTGATCGTGAACCTCGAGCTCGCCGCCCAGGAGGAATCACCGGACCGGGTCCGGACCCACCTCATCCAGTTGCGGGACCTGGCCGAGAGGACGCTGGCCGAGATCCGCCGGCTGATCTACGACCTGCGGCCGTCCATCCTGGACGACCTGGGGCTCGTCGCTGCTCTGCGCTGGTACGCCAAGTCCCTGCTCGATCCCCGTGGCATCACCTGGTCGCTTACCGTGAGCGGCATCGCCAGCCGCCTTCCGCCGGCGATGGAAACCGTGGCGTTCCGGTTGGTGCAGGAGGCGTTGGTGAACGTGCAGCGCCACTCCCGGGCCACGGCCGTCAACGTCAGTCTGGCTCTGGTCGGGAGGGAGTTGCGCGTCCGCATTGAAGACAACGGCCAGGGTTTTGACGCCCAGAGGATCCGTACGGCGGGCCGCGACGGCGGTTTCGGTCTCATTGGGATGCGCGAGCGCGTCGAACTGGTAGGGGGCCGATGGGAGGCTCACTCAAGACCCGGGGCAGGCACGATCATCACGGCGACGCTGCCGCTGCGCGAGGCCGGGGCGGAGCAGTGAAGAGAGTCCGCGTGGTCATCGTGGACGATCATGCCATCGTCCGCGAAGGGGTGCGCATGATCCTGGCGGCGCACGCCGACATCCAGGTCGTCGCAGAGGCAGACACCGGAGTGCAGGCCATCGCGCTGGTCGAGTCGGTGCATCCCGACGTGGTTGTGATGGATCTCAGCATGCCTGGCATGAACGGCATCGAGGCCACCCGCCAGATCCGCGAGCGGATGCCCGACGTCCGCGTTCTGGCGCTCACGATGCACGAGGACGAGCACTACGTGTTTCAGTTGCTGCGCGCCGGAGCGTCCGGGTACGTGTTGAAGCGCGGCGCGGCCACCGACCTGGTGGACGCGGTCCGCGCAGCGAGCCGAGGAGAGGCGTTTCTCTACCCTTCGGTCGCCCGGACCGTGGTCCAGGATTACCTCAGGCGCCTGGACAGCGGGGAGGCCGAGCGCCGGCGGTTCGACGGGCTGACCACGCGAGAACGCGAGGTGCTCGCTCTCATCGCAGAAGGGCTTACGAACCAGGGCATCGCGAGCCGCCTCTACATCAGCATCAAGACAGTGCAGACGCACCGTGCCCACATCTTCGAGAAGCTCGGGCTGCACGACCGAACCGAGCTGGTACGCTACGCGATCCGGAAGGGACTCATCGAGCCGTAGAGCAGGACCTGCGAGAGGGAGGAGCCCATGAACTTCGCCACTGCCGGTCATCCACGAACCTCCGGGCAGAGATGGTTCGCCGACGGTCTGCGGCGAGTGCTCCTGGCGCACGGATTCGATGAAACCTCCCCAGACCAGGCACCCAGGGTCGTGCTCCATTTCGTGGACCTGGGGGCCCTCCGTCCATTCCGCCGCAGGGCGCAGGCAACGTTCGTCGTCTCGGTCATTGAGGGCCCGCTTCCCACCGGGGAGATCCTGCCGGCGCTATACCCCCTACTGGTGCGCACCCTGAGCAACATGGTGCTGTACCTGCTGCCGGAGGGGAGCGGGGCGCGCGCCTACGTGGTGACGCTGGAGCAGGGCTTCTTTGCCGTGGACTGGACCGACGATCAGGCGTTCTTCGACCGCATCTTCGACCGGATGTACCCCCTGGCATCGGCACAGCTCGTGATCAGCAACGAGTTCCACGCGGACCTGGAGGAGGCGCTCTGGGAAGGGGACGAACTCACGGCCGCGCTGGCAGAGGCCGGACGGCGCCTGGACGCGCTGAACCTGCTTCCCGCGGCCTTTCCCATCGAGGAGTTGCTGCCTCCGCGCGACCTCGCGCACGTCCGGCGGCTGTTCGGCATAGGTGGGCTGTCCTATGGGAACCTCAGCGTGCGCAAGGACGCCCACCGCTACTGGATGAGCGCCAGCGGTGTCAACAAGGGTGCGATGCGCGTCGTGGGCCGCGACATGCTCATGGTCAAGGGGTACGACCCGGAGCGCAATCTGATCCTGCTCAGCGTGCCGCCTGGGATCGAGCCCCGCCGCGTCTCAGTGGACGCCATCGAGCATTGGATGATCTACACGGCCCACCCCGGGGTGAGCGCCATCATCCATGTCCACTCGTGGATGGAGGGTGTCACCTCGACGCAGGTGCAGTACCCGTGCGGCACCCTGCAACTCGCCCAGGCCGTGGCCGAGCTCGTGCGGGACAGTCCAGATCCCCACCGCGCGGTGATCGGCCTGCGCAATCACGGCCTGACAATAACGGGCCCGAGCCTGGCCGACATCCTCGGCCGCATCGAAGGGCGGCTGCTCGTGCGGGTGCCGATGCTATAGAGATCCCTGGTCTTCCGTGCTAGCGGCCTACGCTCCAACGGTGGGGGATGTGGCAGGCGGTGCACGGGGTACTCTTCAGCACCGACGCGGGGTGCATCTTGGCCTTGGGCTCGGCGTGGCAGACCGCGCATGCCACGACCGGCTGGCTCCTCTCGTGCGGCCTGTGGCACTGAGCGCAGGCGAACTCCATCGGCGCGCCGGCGGGCCAGGAGCCGACCTCCTTCGGAACCAACCGGTGGCAGTTGAGGCACGTCTCGCGGACCGGTTGCAGCGGGACCTCGGGACGGAGGAACTCGTGACATGTGACGCAGTGCTGGTCTGCCATGGCCCGGATCTGAACGACTCGCTCTCCCCGGGCCTGGGCGACGTGACAGTTACCGCAGGCATCAGCAGGAGGTTTGAAGCGGTGAACGCCCGGCGAGTGGCATGCGACGCACTCGATCCCACGCTCCTGTTCGTGGAGCCGGTGGCCTGGCGTTGCCGCGACCTGCCGCCACCTGGGATCGTCGCTCTCGTGGCAGCGGGCGCAGACGGTTTTGAGCACCACCGCGTGCTTGCCCACCGCGCGGGGCTGGCGGACGACGAAGGTTATGACCTGCCGGGCGCTCTCGACTATGTTGGCAGCATGGCAGCTGTGGCATCCAACCTTCCGGTGCTCGCTCTTCTGCCACGCCGTCCATGCTGCTTCCATGGTGTGGCACGAACGGCAGAACTCAGGGTTGTTCATGGTGTAGTCGTAGCTGCGTACGGCCCCAAGGACCCCGGATGCAGCCAGCACGATTCCGGAAGCCATCACGGCGGCGGCGAGGAACCGGGGGAGCGCGCGGACGCGCGCATCCACAGAACGCAGCCATGCCAGCAGGCGGGTCAGGTACATACCTCGCACTCCACGGAAGATGGGTTCTATGCCCTTCTGGAGCGGGCGATTCCCAAAGGTTCAATTCCCCCATGGGTAATCCCTGCTCCCACGGGGAAGATCACCCTGGAAGGCAGGCGGGCGCCCCTCCGGGCGAGAACAGGTAGGGAACGCCGATGACGCCGTTGGTCTCCGTCTTCTTTGTCTACGGCCTGGCCTTCTTCTCGATGGGCCTGGCCATCGCGCTTGAGGCCCGCCGCCCCAGCGATCTGATGCTGATCCGCCCCCTGCGCTATCTGGCCGCCTTCGGCATGCTGCACGGTTGCGTCGGGTGGATTGACATGTGGCTGGCCTCCCCGATGATGGCTGAGGTAATCGCACCCACCGTGCGCATCGTGCGCCTGGCGCTGTTCGCGGCGTCCGTGCTCGCGCTGGCCCAGTTCGGCGCCGACCTGATCGCGTCGGTTGCGCCCCGGGCCTCTGCCGTCCGGGCCGTGCCACTGGTGCTGGCGGTGTTCTGGGCGCTGAACTGGACGATCGTGCCGCATCTGGCGCCGGCCGCAGTCGAGGAGGTCACACGTTCCCCTTCGTGCCTGCGGTGCCACGCCGCGGTTCCTCCTTTTGGTCCGGAGTGGGTTCCCAGGATCCTGGCGCCGGCCTCTGCCCAGGCCGACGTTTGGCTGAGGTATGTGCTGTTTCTCCCGGCGTCGTTGCTGGCCGCGGCCGGGTTCTGGATGGAAGGCCGGCGGCTGGCGGGCATCACCTATGGCACCATTGCACGCGCGTGCCGGTGGACCGCGCTGGCCTTTGTCGCCAACGCGGTGATGGCCGGAGTCGTCGTGCCTCCTGCGCCGCTCTTTCCGGCAACCGTGGTGAACTACGATACCTTCCTGTCGGCCGTCGGGATCCCCCCTCAGTTGTTTCGATCCGCCATCGCGGTGATCATCGCGGCCCTGACGCTGCGCGTACTGCGCGTCTTTGAGATGGACGCCACGCGCCGTCTGGCCTCTGCCACCGAGGCACGCCTGGATGCCCAGAAGGAGGCCCTGGAAACGGGGGAGGCGGCACGGAGGGCCGCCGAAACGTGGACCCGCACGCTGGAAGACCGCGTGGCTTCCAGGACCGCGGAACTCGAGCGCCGGACGCACGAACTCGCAGCACTGAACGCCGTGGTATCCACCGTCACGAGTTCGCTCGATCTCAATACGATCCTCGAGGCAACGGTGGATCACGTGCTGATCCTGGTGCGCGGCGATGGGGGAGGGATTACGGTCTTTCCCTCGACGCCGGGTGAATCCGGGACGAGCGTCCTGAGGGGTCCCTCCGGAGCGGACATCTCGCGGATGAAGGGGTTCGATCCCGGCGCGACCGCCGTGGGCGATGTGGCATTCGCCCCAGGGGGCGCTGTCCGGCCGTTTGTCAGGGTGCCGCTCCGCGCCAAGGATCGGCTGCTGGGAGAACTGACCGTCCTGGGCCAGGTGGGCGGTCGTTACACGGAGGCGGACGTCAGCCTGCTCTCCACCGTGGCCCAGCAGGTCGGTGTGGCAGTGGAGAACGCGACCTTGTTCCAGGAGACCGCCACCAGGCGCAGGGAGGCCGAAACCCTATACCGGCTGGGGACCGAGATAACGGCGCTCTCGGATCTCAGCCAGGTCCTGGAGCACGTGGTCGCCGGCGCACGAGAACTTCTGGCTGCGGACGTGGGGGTTCTCAGTCTCATGAATGAGGACAACCCCCGCGTGGTTGTGCGCGCGGTCGCGGGCCTTCGCGGCGAGGCGCTGGAGGGCGTGGAGCTGGCACCCGGCCAGGGGATCGCAGGGTACGTCATCCGCAGCGGCCAGCCGATGGTCGTGAGCGACTATCTGGTGGACGCGCGCATCAGCCACGAGCTGGACGGTATCGTGCGCCAGGAAGGACTGCACACGCACCTTGCTGTACCTGTTGTCGCGCGCGGGCAGGCCGTCGGGTGCCTGGCTGTGGCCTACCGGCGGGTGCGGCCGGTGGCGGACGACGAGATCCACCTGCTCACACGGATGGCCAACCAGGCAGCCATTGCCATCGAGAACGCGCGCCTCTACCAACAGGTTCAGAGCCTTGCAATTCTGGAAGAGCGCGACCGTCTGGCGCGCGAGATGCACGATAGCCTGGGACAGAGCCTGGGATACCTCAATCTCAAGTCCAAGCTGGCCGAGGACCTGGTCCTGGCGGGCAGGACATCAGAAGCGCAGGAGGAGCTGGCTCAGATCCGGCTGACGATTTATGAGACCTACGATGAGGTCCGCCACGCGATACTGGGTCTGAGGACCGCCGGCGTGCAGCAAGACCTCGAAGCCACGCTGCGGGGCCAGATCGGGCGGCTCCGGGAGCAGTGCGGGATCCCGGTGGACTTCGAGGTCCGGGGCTCCATTCCGGCCGTACCAGCGCTTGCCGCAGTCCAGGTGACGCGCATCGTACAGGAGGCGCTGACCAACGTCCGCAAGCACGCGCGGGCAGGCGCGGTGCGGGTGGATCTGGCAGCCGAAGAAGGCCGCCTGGTAGTGCGCGTCAGCGATGACGGCTGCGGTTTCGATGTGGGGGCCGTGCAGAGAGCCGCGGGTGCCCGATTCGGACTGGAGACGATGCGCGAGCGGGCCGAGAGCATTGGCGGTACGCTGGAGATCACCTCCGCACCTGGGCAGGGGACCACGGTGGCCCTCCTGGTCCCGCTGGCATAGAGCGATGATGAGGGTGAGATGAGGGTGGGATGATGGACAAGATCCGCGTGCTTCTCGCCGACGATCACGCCTTGTTCCGCCGTGGGCTGGCGAGCCTGCTGGCGAGCCAGCCGGACATCGAGGTCGTTGGCGAGGCCGGAGATGGCAATGAGGCGATCGAGCGCGCCAGGGAGCTCATGCCGGACGTGGTGCTGATGGACGTTCGCATGCCGGGCGTCGGAGGACTGGAGGCGACCCGGCGCCTCAAGGAAGAGATGCCATACGTGAGGATCGTGATGCTGACGGTGTCCGAGAGCGAGGACGACCTGTTTGGAGCGCTCAAGAACGGCGCGCAAGGCTACCTGCTGAAGAACCTGGACCCCGATGACCTGATCGCCTGTCTGCACCAGGTACAGCGAGGGGAGGCACCGCTCGCACCGCCGATGGCCGCCAAGATCCTGCGCGAGTTCGCCGCGCCCTCACCCAGGCCGGGGCCGGCGCTGACCCCGCGCGAGCGGCAGGTGCTCGAGCTGGTAGCTAAGGGCGATGCCAACAAGGAGATAGCGCGCCACCTTCAGATCTCCGAGAACACCGTGAAGAACCACCTGCGTAACATCCTGGAGAAGCTGCACCTTCAGAACCGCGTGCAGGCGGTCATGTACGCTCTTCGCGAGGGGCTGATAACCCCGCCTGACTCCTAGACAATCAGCCCGACCCCCCTTCTGTCTCTCGTGGAGTGGCCTGGCCCGTAGGGACTACCCACGCCTAGTCAATCAGGACTCTCTGCTGCTGGTGCTGGCTATCCGCCCGAACGGGAACGACATGCTTCGATCTTCCCCCGCCATATGGCTCTATGCACCGATGGGATCGCGGCCCAGCTCCGCCTACGATGTGAGCAGGAGGACGCGATCATGCGCTGCCGGGTCCTGATCTGGTCTGAACGCAGTGCCTTCGTCCGGGCGATCCGGAGTCTGGCGCACCGCGAGGATCTGGAAGTGATCGGGATCGCTAGGACCGGCGATGCGGCACTGGCGTGCGTGCGGGCAGCGGATCCTGACGTGGTGCTGGTGGATCAGGAGACAGAAGAGCGACATCCGGATATGGTGCTGCGGCTGATGGACGCAGGAACGCACACCAAGGTCGTCGTGATGCACCTGGTAGATGAGGCCGTGCGCGTGCTCGAGTGCCGGCGCACAACGGCGGCTACGGTGCGCGATCTTGTTCGGGCTATTCAGGGTGATCTGGCACAGCAGGTAGCGTAGAAGGGGGGAGCACAATGCATCCGGTCGGACTGGCACTGGCATTCCTGGTCTTCTGGTCGTTGGCCGCGGTAGGGGCCTTTCTGGTGTTGCACGGGGGCCGCAGGCTGAAGGGCGGTACCCGCAACGCCTTCTGGGCCATCGTCAACGGGACAACCGCGCTGCTCGGCGCAACGATGATGAGCGCCGGCATCTACGCGACGTTCGTCGTCCTGTACGCGCGGTAGGTCGCCGCGCGCTGCCTATTGCAGGCAGCGATACCTATCCGGTATCCTTGGGCGTAACGTCGCCTGGCGGGGGAACTGAGTGTACTGGCTGATCCTGTCGGCGGCCCTCTGGATGCTGGCGTTTCCCCAGGCAGGGCTCGCCCAAACCAATGAGACCTGCCTGGCGTGTCACCAGGTAGAAGGTTCCAAGGTTCGCTTCCCTGGCGGCGGCGAGATAGACGTAACCGTGGACCCCAAGAAGTTCGCGGCATCGGTCCACGCGCCGCTGACCTGCGTCACCTGCCACACGGATCAGGGAGACTACCCCCACCGCCCGGTTGCCGCCAGGACGGCGCGGTCCTACCATGTCCTGGCCCAACAGATATGCGCCACGTGTCACGCCGACCAGGCGAAGGTCTTTGAGGCGAGCATCCACGGGCAGGGCCTGCGGATGGGGCTGGCCGACGTGCCGACCTGCACTTCGTGTCACACCGCCCACGCGGTCGTGCGCCCGAAGTCCGCGGCATTCCGTAACAACATCCCAGAAACGTGCGGGAACTGCCACGCGGACGCGGCCGTGATGGGCAGGTACGGCCTGCGGCCGGTCTACCAGGCGTACGTTGAGGAGTTCCACGGAGTCACCACGCGTCTCTATCGGTTGGCCACGCCACTGGCTCCGTCGCCGTCCGCGGTCTGCTACGACTGCCACACCGCGCATGCGGTCAGGCGGCCCACGGACCCGGCATCTCCGGTGGCGACGGCGAACGTCCTGGCGACCTGCCGGACCTGTCACAAGAATGCTGGGCGGTTCTTTGCCACGGCCTGGAACGAGCACCAGCCGCCGAGCATGCGTCACTCCCCTCTGGTGTACATGGTCCAGGTCTTCTACAAGATCCTCATCCCGGGCGTGGTGGGCCTGCTGGCGCTGCTGACGGCACTGGATCTCTGGTTTTGGGCCGTGACCCGATGGGGAGGCCGGGAGGTATGAAAGACGGCCGCGGGGATTCCGCGCTCGAACGCTTCTCCCTGGCGCAGCGCGTCGAGCACTTCCTGCTGCTCATCTCCTTCAATGCCCTGGTGATAACCGGGCTGCCGCAGAAGTACTCCAGCGTGGGGTGGGGCGAGCGGCTGATCGTGCTCTTCGGGGGTATTGACCAGACCCGGTTCATCCATCGGACATTCGCGGTCATATTGATTGCGCTGGGGTTCTACCACCTGGTTGTGGTCGTGGCCACGCGCAAGCGGCCTGTGCGCAGGCACGACATGAATCTGAGCATACGGGATATTCGGGATATGCTCGCCGACGTTCGGCTCCTGTCGGGCCGCAGCGAGGAGCGCCCGCGGTTCGGCCGGTTCGACTACAGGCAGAAGTTCGAATACTGGGCCGTGCTCTGGGGGACGGTGATCATGGCCGCCACCGGTCTGATCATGTGGTTCCCCTCAACCGTAACGCAGTGGCTGCCCGGTGTGGTTGTGCCTGCCGCCCGGGTCGCACACGGCGGAGAGGCCCTGTTGGCGATGCTGTCCGTCGTCCTGTGGCACTTCTACAATGCGCACTTCCGGCCGGACGTCTTCCCCATGGACCCGGCGATGTTTTCGGGCAAGATCACGCTTGAGCGGCTCCGGCACGAGCACCCCGAGGAGTTCGACGAGCTCCAGGAGATTGGGGCGCTGCCGGAAGGCCGCTTGCCTGAACCCGCGGACAGCCCGCCGGCGCCCGCTGGCCCCGGCCCCGCCTGACCCGCCCGATAGCCCCAAATCCCGGTTTGGCCCTAGGAGGAAATAGGGTATTGCCCGTATAACCCCGTAGGGTATCTGTCCGCTAGCATGTAATCCGAACGGCAACAATCACATGCCGTGCACCGCGGAGAGCCGGTGCACAACAAGGAGGTCACAGCGTGGCGAAGGTACCTGAGGAACAAGTCCAGGCGCCTCCGGTGATGGGGCGGCGCGCCTTTCTCCGGAAGGGGACCGCGGCCGCGGTGGCGGTCGGGACCGGGGGAGTCCTCGCGGGTACTCTGACCGGCAGGACCGTTCAGGCCCAGCCGTCTCTGCCGTCGGCGATCCGTGATCCCAAGCCGGGTGAGCACCAGCTCGTCCGGATGCAGCGGGAACTGCTTCGGGCGCTGGGCAAGCCCGTGGAGCGGCGCAACTGGGTCATGGTTGTGGACACCCGCCGGTGCATCGGCTGCGATGCGTGCACGGTGGCGTGCATGGCTGAGAACGGCCTGCCGCCTGGGGTGGCGTACAGGACCGTCCTCAAGATGGAGACCGGTACCTTTCCCCAGGTGGAGGGAGTCTACAAGCCCACCAACTGCCAGCAATGCGACAATCCTCCCTGTGTGAAGGCCGCCAACGCGGTCAGCCCCGGTGCCATTGCCAAGCGGCCCGATGGGATTGTGACCGTGGACTACGCCAAGTTCGGCCGCAGGGCATTCGAGGCCGCCCAGAAGGTCTGCCCTTACAAGGCGCTCTCGTTCGATGAGGGCAGGTACTGGACCGACGGCACCCCGGCGCTCCAGGCCTACGAGACGCGACCTCACGTCGAGTACGGCCGCTCCTGGACCCGCCTGGAAGGGGCCCTGCCGATTGGCGCCGGGCGGAAGTGCCACTTCTGCCTGCAGCGGATCGAGGCCGGGCTGCTGCCGGCGTGCGTCTCGTCTTGCGTCGGCGGGGCGGCCTATTTCGGCGATGCGAGCGACAAGGATGGCCTGGCCGCCGAGTTAGTCGGGCGCGACAAGCCGAAGCGCATCAACGAAGGCATGGGCACTCGGCCACGGGTCTACTACATCGGTGCCGCTGGACGGGCGACGATCTCGGTTCCCAGCACCGAATCCTGCAACGCCTGCCACGGGAAATAGGGAGGAAACGATGGCCAAGAAGCCGCATCAATCCAAGCCGACCGAGACGAAGCCGCGAAAGGTGAAGCACGATGCGGTGCTGAGCCGCCGGGGTGTGCTCACATCCGCCGCGTTGCTGGGAGGAACCGCGATATTCAGCCGGATACAGAAGACCCTCATGAACCCGCTGGCGGCCGAGGCCGGCGAGGGCGTTCCGTACAGCCTGGGCCGACCTGAGAACACGCTGTACACTGTCTGCCTCCAATGCAACACGGGGTGCGGGATCAAGGTCCGAATGGTCAAGGACGTTGCGGTCAAGATTGACGGCAACCCGCTGAGCCCCTGGACGATGAACCCGCACCTGCCGTACCGGACGCCTATCGCGGATCTTGCGTCGGTGGATGGTTCGATATGTCCCAAGGGCCAGTCCGGCATCCAGACCGCCTACGATCCCTACCGGCTCCGGAGCGTGCTCAAGCGCGCAGGCCCGCGTGGGTCGGGAAAGTGGATCACGGTTCCGTTTGAGCAGGCGATCAGCGAGATCGTGAACGGCGGCCGCCTCTTCTCGCACGTTCCCGGTGAGGAGAACCGGCACGTCGAGGGGTTCAAGGATGTCTGGGCCCTGCGCGACCCGGCGCTGGCGCGCACCATGGCGGCAGACGTAGCGGCCATTCGGGCCAAGCGAATGACCGTGGCCGAGTTCAAGCGCAAGCACGCGCATCACCTGCACGTTCTCATCAACCCGGACCACCCTGACCTCGGGCCCAAGAACAACCAGTTCGTCTACCTGCGGGGCCGTGAGAAGGGAGGCCGCGGCGATCTGGTCGCCCGCTTCGTGGACGGGGCATTCGGGTCCATCAACCGCCACGGCCACACCACGGTTTGTCAGGGGTCGCTTTATTTCGCCGGCAAGGCGATGAGCGAGCAGTACCAGGGCGGTCGGTGGACCGGCGGCCGCAAGTTCTACTGGCAGGCCGACCTGGAGAGCGCCGAATTCGTCATCTTCGTGGGCTCCAACGCGCTGGAGGGAGGGTATGGCCCGCCGTTGCGCGCCGCCAAGGTGACCGGTGCCATCGCATCAGGGCGAATGAAGATCGCAGTCCTCGACCCGCGCTTCTCGCCGCTGGCAGCCAAGGCATGGAAGTGGCTGCCCACCATCCCAGGCACCGACACGGCCGTGGCCATGGCAATGACGCGCTGGATCATCGAGGAGAAGCGCTACGACGCGCGCTATCTCACAAACGCTAACAGGGCCGCAGCATCTGCCGACGGCGAACCCACCTGGAGCAACGCACCCTGGCTGGTCAAGATCGATAGGGGGCAGCCCACTACCTTCCTGCGGGCCTCGGAGATCGGGCTGTCGGACCGCGACCTGTTTGTGGTCCTGCGGGACGGACGGCCAGTCGCGGTGGACCCGTACGATACGCGGACTCCTGTGGAGGGAGACCTGCTCGCGGACACCATGGTGGGATCGTTCCACGTCAAGACCTCGTTCCAGTTGCTCTACGACGAGTCCCGCAAGCGGACCATATCGGCCTGGGCCGCTCTGGCAGGAGCGAAGGCCGAGGACGTGGTCGCGCTGGCACGGGAGTTCACAAGTCACGGCAAGCGCGCCGTGGCGGACATCCACCGTGGCGTCAGTCAGCACACCAACGGCTTCTACAACAGCATGGCGTGGTTCTCCCTGAACATGCTGGTGGGGAACTACGACTGGCGGGGCGGCTCGGCCTGGGGGCAGACCTACAGCCAGACCGGCGCCACCGGCGCTCCGTTCCGCGTGGCGGCGCTCCATCCCGGGAGCACCACGCCCTTTGGTACCAGCATCATCCGCCACGACATCAACTACGAGGAGTCGACGTTGTTCAGTGGATATCCGGCCAAACGGCCGTGGTTCCCGCTGGCCAGCGACATCTACCAGGAGGTCGTTCCCTCGGCGGGAGATGCCTACCCCTATCCGATCAAGATACTCTATCTGCACATGGGCTCGCCGATCTACGCGCTGCCTTCCGGACACACCAACATCGAGATTCTTGCCGACGTAACCAAGGTGCCGCTGTTCATCGCGACGGACATCGTGGTGGGTACCACCACGATGTACTCCGACTACATCTTCCCCGACACCAGCTACCTCGAACGATGGGAGTTCCAAGGGAACCACCCGAACGTGCTGCCTCGCGTGCAGCCGATCTTCAGCCCGGTGATTGCGCCGCTGACGCGGACAGTGAGGGTTTTCGGAGAGGAGACTCCACTGTCCCACGAGGCCGTCTTGTTGGGCATCGCCGAGAAACTGGGCCTGCCCGGCTTCGGCAAGGACGGCTTCGGACCAGGGCAGGACTTCCTGCGGCCGGACGACTTCTACGTGCGGTTGGTGGCCAACGTGGCTTTTGGGACGAGAGCCGGTGACGAGGTGCCCGATGCGTCCCCGGAGGAGGAGCGCCTGTTCCTGGCGAGCCGGGCGCACCTGCCCAGGTCTGTCTTCGACCCCGAGCGCTGGAAGGTAGTATTGGGCACGCGCTGGTGGCGCAAAGTGGTCTACGTGCTCAACCGGGGAGGCCGGTTCGCCAACTACGAGGATTCCTTCGACGGCGACAAGCTGCGCGGTCACTACGGGACCCTGGTGAGTCTCTACTCCGAGAAGGTCGCAACCACGAAGAACCCCATGACCGGCAGGTCGCTGCCGGGTATAGCCACGTACCTTCCGATCGCCGACAGCCTCGGCCGGCCGATCCGTGATGACGCCCAGGTCTTTGACCTGCATCTGATCACCAACCGGACGATCAGGCAGACGAAGAGCCGCACCATCACCAACTACTGGCTGACCGCGCTCGAGCCCGAGAACTTCGTGGTGATGAACCCGAAGGACGCAGCGCAGAGGGGACTGAAGGACGGCCAACCCGTGAAGATCGTCTCCGCCACCAACCCCGAGGGCACCTGGCACCTCAAGAACGACAGGCACAAGCCCATGGTCGGGAAGCTGCAGGTCGGGGAGGGAATCCGGCCCGGGGTTGTTAGCTTCTCGCTCGGCTACGGCCACTGGGCGACCGGCGCATCCGACATAACGATCAACGGCCGCAGGATCGAGGGCGATCCGCGAAGGGCGACCGGCATCCACGCCAACGCCGCGATGCGCACCGACCCGCACATGCCCAACACGTGCCTGCAGGACATCGTTGGGGCGAGCGCGGTGTTCTATGACACAAAGGTGAAGGTAGTGCCTGCCTGAGCAAGCGACGGGGGGAACGACGGCGGGGCCGGGGCGCATGCCCCGGCCCGCCGGAAGCATCGCGCACGGCAAACGAGTAGTCGCGACATGCTAGGCCCTCGGGGTGATGGTGCATGGCCAGGAGCCCATTGCAGATTACCCGGCGATCGCTGGCCGACTACCTGCTTGGCGCGGGCCTGGCGGCCCTGGCCGGGACTGTCTTCTACCCAGTTCTGCGCTACTTGATTCCCCCGCCCGTCAAGGAGGTCACCGCAGGGAGCGTCGTCGCTGCCAAGGTGGGTGAGATGCAGCCCAACTCCGGCAAAGTCTTCCTGTTTGGCGGCAAGCCGGCCATCCTCGTGCGCACGCCCGAGGGCGCATACCGGGCATTCTCCGCCGTCTGCACGCACCTGTCCTGCACCGTGCAGTACCGCGCAGAGATAGGGCACATCTGGTGTGCCTGCCACGACGGGCACTTCGACCTCAACGGGCACGTACTCGCCGGGCCCCCGCCCCGGCCGCTCGCCGCCTTTGGCGTCACGGTCAAGGAAGACGACATCGTCGTGACCCGGCCGGCGTAGGCCAGCGATGAGTCTCGGCCCGTGGCTCGAAGAACGGCTCCGGTGGCGGGCCGCCGACCAGTTCCTGCGCCACAAGACGGTTCCCGTGGTCCGGCACGGGTACGTCTACTACTTCGGCGGGGTCACACTCTTCCTGTTCCTCATCCAGGTAGTCACCGGGCTGCTGCTGCTCATGTACTACAGGCCTACGGCCGACGCGGCGCACGATAGCGTCAGATTCATTATGGCGAGGGTGCAGTTTGGATGGCTGGTCCGCTCGGTGCACAGCTGGGCGGCCAACCTGATGGTCTTCTGGGTATTCGCCCACATGTTCGGGGCTTTCTTCCTGCGGGCCTACCGGCGGCCGCGGGAACTCACGTGGGTTTCGGGAGCGCTGCTCCTCTTCCTTACTCTGGCCTTCGGCTTCACCGGCTACCTGCTGCCGTGGAACACCCTTGCCTTCTTCGCCACCAAAGTAGGGACCGAGATCGTGGGCAGCGTCCCGCTGGTGGGGGAACCGCTGTTGGTGCTGTTGCGGGGAGGCGAGGACGTCACGGAAGCCACGCTGAGCCGCTTCTTCGGTATCCACGTGGCCATCCTGCCGGCGATCACCACCCTGGTGCTTGGCCTGCACCTGTTCCTGATCCAGCTGCACGGCATGAGCCAGCCGCAGGGGCGTGGCCCGGCGCGCGCCCTGCCGTTTGTGCCCGGGTTCGTACTCCGGGAGTCGATGGCGTGGCTGCTAGTCCTGGGCGCCTTGGCCGCGCTCGCCGTGCTGTTCCCCTGGCCGGTAGGGGAGAAAGCCGACCTGTTGGCCCCGGCGCCCGCCGGCATCAAGCCGGAGTGGTACTTCGTGTTCATGTTCCACACGCTGAAGCTGATCCCGGCCCACGTGCTCGGGCTGGAGGGGGAGCGGGTGGGCATCGTGGCGTTCATGCTCGCCGCGGTGGTGCTCCTGGCCGTGCCCTTCCTGGAGCGCGGGGAGCAGCCGACGCGGGCCGCCCGGATCGCCCGGGCGCTGGGCGTGCTGGCGGCATTGTATATCGTGGGGATGACCATCGTTGGATACCTCGCTCCGTAGGACCTCCCGTAGGACCTCACCGCCCGGACCGGCGGCATGGGCGCTGGCCGCGGCCGCCGCCGGGCTGTTGTGGCTGTCGCAGGCGGCAGGCGTCGCGGCGGGGCCGGCGCTGCCCCCGCAGGCGGTGGCGCCGCCGGATACCTGCGTTGAGTGCCACCGCGTCCTGGGCGGCCGCCTGGCCGAGCCCACCTTCAAGATCGCCGACGACATCCACGTGAAGCGGGGCTTCTCCTGTTCGGCGTGCCACGGCGGTGATCCTCGGGCCCCAGGGCTGGAGGCCATGGACCCGAAGCGTGGATTCGTGGGGAAGTTGAAGCCCGCGCAACTCCCATCGCTGTGCGGGCGCTGCCACAGCAGACCAGAGGTGATGCGCCGGTTCAACCCTGCGATTCCGACCGACGAGGTCGCGCGCTTCTTCACCAGCGTGCACGGTCGGAGGCTGATGCAGGGCGACCTGCGTGTGGCAACCTGCACCAGCTGCCACGGAGTGCATCCGATCCTGGCGGCTTCCGACAGCAGGTCACCGGTGTTCCCCGCCAATGTGCCGACCACCTGCGCGCGCTGCCACGCCGACGCGACCGCGATGAAGCCCTACGGCATTCCAGCGACCCAGCTCGCGGACTATCAGGCCAGCGTGCACGGCGAGGCCCTGCTCAAACGCGGCAGCAAGCAGGCGCCGGCCTGCAACGATTGCCACGGCAACCACGGCGCCGTGCCGCCCGGTGTAGACTCGGTGGCCAACGTGTGCGCGCAGTGCCACACGTCCCCGCGCGATCTGTTTGTGCGCAGTCCCCACCGGGCGGTGTTCGAGGCCGCGGGTCTCCCGCAGTGCACCGTCTGTCATGGGAACCACCGGATCCTCCGGCCCTCAGATGAAATGGTGGGGGCCAGCGCGCCGGCCGTCTGCGCCCGGTGCCACGCTGAAGGAAGCAAGGGGGGAATCGCCGCCAAGGCCATCCGGACGGCGCTCGATGATCTCAAGGCCAGCATGGCCGCTGCTGCCGAGATCGTCGCCCGTGCCGAGGACGCGGGCATGGACATGGCCGATGCCAAGCTGCCCCTGAGCGATGCCCAGACGCAACTCATCCTCGCGCGCAATCTGGTGCACAGCCTCTCTTTGCGGGAGGTGCGTTCTGCGGCAACCGAAGGCGCCGGCCTCAGCCGGAAGGCGACCGATCTTGGCCGGGCCGGCCTGGCCGAGATCGCATTCCGACGGCGCGGGCTGGTCCTGGCCCTGGCGGTGATCGCGGTGCTGCTGGCGGGGCTCTACCTCAAAACCAGAGCCACACCAGGACCGTGACGGAGCACGCAGGCGCGCTGCTCAGACGACTATTCTATCGTGCACGGCTGCCGTGCACAGACTGGAGGCCAACCATGCAGCGGTTCCGCAGATGGACTGAGGTCTTCGTGTCGATCGGGGTGGTGGTGACGCTCGCCTTGGCCGCTTCGCCGCCGGGAGGGGTGCTCAGATCGGCTGATGCCCAGGCATCGCCCGCGATCAAGGGCGCCGCGCTCTTCGCGTTTCCAGGCGACTGGTCGAAGATCCCTGCGGCGACCATTGCCGTGTTCTATCCAGGTCAGGTCTCGTGGCAGTTCCTCACGAGTGCGTCGCACAAAGGCAGCAAGGATGTGCTCGCCGGGACCACCTGCCAGACGTGCCACCAGGGTCAGGAGAAGGCTCTCGGAGAGAAACTGGTCAAGCCCGGGCGCCTGGAACCCGACCCGGTCATTGGCAAGCGCGGCTCCGTTGACGTGTCGGTCCGCGCCGCCTTCGACGACCAGTACCTTTACATGCGGTTCGAGTGGCGGGCGCCGCGGCCTGGGGCCAGCCACCTGCTGTGGCGCTTCGACGGGACACGGTGGGTGGAGTGGGGAGGTGAGAAACCCGAGGCTACCAAGGCGAACATCCCACCCAGCTACGAGGATCGGCTCGCGCTGATGATCACCGAGCGCAACGTGCCCGCGGCTGATGGTGCGCAGACAGGGTTCAACCAGGCCGGGTGTTTCATCGCCTGTCACAACAGCATGGAGAATATGCCTGCCAATGTCGCGGGGGATCGGGTGCGAACCCACCCGTACTTCGGCGGCGTGCTTCGAGCCTCGGACATGCGCCACTACCTCCTTCTCTCCCGGACCGTGGCCGACGAGACCGGAGGGTGGGACAAGGTCAAAACGCCAACTGAACTCGAACGGCTGAGGGCCGAGGGCTCGTTCCTCGACCTGTGGCAGTGGCGGGCCTACCGGTCGAGCCCGGTCGGATACGCGGGCGACGACTACGTGCTGGAGTACCGTCTTGCCGACGGCGGCCGCAGCTCATTCACGACCCCGGCGCGTCCCTCGTTCATGTACGACCAGGCCAAGACCGGATTCAGGGCGATCCCGGAAGCCCGATTCACCGATCTATTGCCGCAACTGCCGCTGGTGACGGACCGCAACGCGGTGCCGCTTGACCCCGCGATCCGGTTCACGGCCGGCGATCTCCTCCCGAGGAACGTCCTGCGCGTGCCAGATGGCAGCAGTGCAGACATCATGGCCAACGGATCCTGGGAGCAGGGCAAGTGGGTGGTCGATCTTCGCCGCAAGCTCGCCACCGGCAACCCCGAGGACAAGCCGTTCGGGGCCGGCAGGGTTGTTCGATTCAGCCTCGCGCTGTTTGATGACCACTCGGGGAACCGATACCACCTCGTCTCGTTCGTGCAGACACTCGGGTTGGGCGAGAAGACCACCGCGACCGTCCGCGCGGTTCGGATCGGGCGGTAGCAGGTTTCCGCCGCCCTCTGCGTGCTCATGACGGAGAGGCCGGGGCAAGCGCCCCGGCCTCTTACATGTCTCCCGGTTCTCCCGGCGCAATTGGCGCCGGGGCGAGAGCTTATCTCAACGCGTCCAGTGAATTCAGCACCACCTGCCGCACGAACCGCGGGTTGTGCACGCCCCAACTGCCGGCGCCCTCGACCAGCCAGAAGTTCCAGCCGGCACGGACAATGGGATCGCTGGTGGCGAAAGTCGGCCGGCCCGCGGCATCCCGCAGTTCCCCGAGCTGCGTTTGGATCTTGCGCCCACCGCTGAGCGTAAACTCGAGGCCCTGCTGACCGGCGACCTCGACCAGGGCCAGCGACGTGATGGCAGCCGGATCCAGGGTCACGGTATCGGTGAAGGCGTAGACCTTCGCATCCCATGCCCGGAAGCTCCGGATGCGATCCTTGCTGGCCATGATCTTGGCTTCAATCGCAGCCTCGAGTTCGTGGATGAGCGTCTTCGTCGGGTTCTGTACCCTGGCAGCATTCATGTCGGGGCCGTGGCAGCGGGAGCACACCGTCACGTCGGCCTTGAAAGTGTGCGGGGCTTTGCTCATCTTGACGTGGCACGTGACACAGGAGTCACCGGTGAAGGTCGCGTGCGGCGAGACGAAGTTGTTGCCGTAGTCCACGAAGAAGGCGTTCTTGCCCATGATGACGTCGGCCTGCGACGCCGTGTGGGGCGCCGTGTACCGACGTGGGTCCTCCTGGTTCCAGACGATGGCGCCGTTGCGCGAGTTGTGGCACAGCATGCACTGCGCGCCCGAGCCCACCCCGATCGCCCGGAATCCGGCCGGCAGAAGCGGTGTCGTCCCGGCCTGGCGCAGGCTGTAGTCCGCCTGGTGGCACGTCGTGCAGGTCTGCGGCCTGACGGAGAACCGGCTCAGGCCGATGCCGACCAGGTACTGAATGTCCGCAGGCGATCCGTCGGGTCGCGCGATCAGCCCAGGATTTCCCTTCTACATCTGGGGAAGCCACGCCAGGAATCCCTGCTCGGCGTGGCACCGGCCGCAGTGCGCCGCGGTTAGCCCGCGCCGGCCGTCGGCCGTGGCCTCGAGCGTTGGGCGCAGGCGGTTGGCGTGCTTCGACTTCGCCCACTGCGCCCTCTGGTCTGCCTGGGCACGCACCGTCGCCGCGCCGGTCCCGAACAGGAGCGCAATTGCCAGCGCGACGGCCCAGAACGAACTAAGCCTCACTGTGTACGGCATGGGACAATTCACCCCCATCTTGGCCCTGCTTTCCGTGGCGGATTCGCCGTGGGTTGGGTTCTACCTCCTTGGCTTGGATTTTGGATCCCCGGGAAGTGTCCCGGCCTTCAGCTCGTCGAGGTTGCTGAACCCGTCCTTGTCTGAGTCGAGTTTCTCGATGGCGCGGAAGGCCTTCTCGTCAACCGGCTTGCCGGCCGCCGTCTGTTGCAAGTCTTTGCCGTATGGGTTGAGGTCGGCCTTGGTCGGCGGCATCTTGCTGTGGCAGGTCAGGCAGTTGGCCTTGGCCAGGTCGGTGCCCTCCTTTGGGGCATAGAACTGCTTGAGCAACGCCAGGTCCGCCGGCTTGGCCGCTGCCCAGGTTACGACGGCGGCGACGCAGAGTACAGTCAAGATAATCAGGATCGTCCATCGCGGGGTTCGCATGTACGCTTCTCCTCCTGTGCAAGTTCAAGTCACGGGCTACTTCGGCGGCAGGCCGATCACGGTGACGAGTCCGGTCTTTGGGTCCGCGGCGTGGCACGAAGTGCAGGTGCCCTTGAACTTCGTGATGAAGGCGGCCGCGGCCAGGTGCCGCCTGTGCAGAACAGGCCCCAGGGGATCGGAGCGCCCCTGGGGTTTATGGCAGGCAAGGCACACGGCCACCGCGGGCGCGGGCAGCTGCGGATGGTTCTTGATGGTCTTGAGCGAGGCGTCCAGCGTGCGGGCCTTGCCAGGCGCGTGGCAGGCCCCGCAACCTGAGGGTCCTGCCGGGGCCGCGGCGGATTCCGGGGGTGGGGGAACCAGCGCAAAGGCCAGGGCCATGACGAACAGCACCGGTAGACGGATCCGCATGAACACCCTCCTGCGCGTGGCGTCGTTAGCGGCCGGTATTCTCCAAGCGCAGGGGAACTCAGCTGCGACGGCCTACTTGCCCAGCCTGTGGATGCCCCTGGCGACTCCTGCCGCCCAGGCCTGGGTGCGATCGGCGTGGCAGCGCAGGCAGGCGAACTCCAGCGTGTTCGAGCCCGCCCTGACGAAGCGGCCGTCGTCTGTGAACATCCGGGCCGCTGGATCCAGGTTGATCTTGAAGAGGTGGGAGGGGTCATCGGCCTCGTACTTGCTGCGGACGACGGCGTTCCGGCCGGTATTAGGCATGTGGCAGCCCGTGCATGTTAGCGCCGCGCGCTGGTGGCGGCTACCCCGAAACGCCGCGGCGGCCGCGGTGTGACACGCCTCACAGGTGCCCTTGGCTTTGACCTCACGGGCGCGCCGGTGCGGGTCGTGGCATGTAACGCAACTCAGCGCCTTGTGGGGGCTGGCCAGGAACTCCTGGTACTGCTCGCGGTGCTCCACAAAGCCCCCGGCGGCCGGGATCACGCCCATGTCTGTCCCGCGGCGGTGGCAGGTCCCGCACAGGGCCGCGCTGCGGTCGGTCTGGATGTTGGCCTTGCTGGGGGCCTTCGCGTGGACCTGGCCTCGCCCATGGCAGGCCTCGCACTGGATCCCGTCCAGCGCCCAGGTGCCTACGAAGCCGGGCTTGCGGTGCTGGTTCCCGACCGGGCTGTATCCTGTCGTGTGGCACTCGCCACAGTCGTAGCGCATCTTCTGGCCGGCGTTGTAGTTCGCCCAGGCCTGGGTCTCGAGGTTGAACTGGTTGCGGCCGCTGATCTTGCCGTCCGGGCTGCCCGTGATGATGTAGCCCTCCTGGTCCACGTAGCGGGCCTTCCAGCGGAAGCCGCCGATCACGTAGCGGATCTGGTCCCACGAGACGTAGCCGGGCTTGGGTATGCCCGCGGCGCGCGCCTCGGCCGCCGGCCGCAGCTTGGCCGGGTGGCCCGTGGTACGGAACGTATCGTAGATCTCCTGGTGACACCCGGCGCAGGTCTCTGAGCCGACATAGCCCGCGCCGAAATAGCCCGGGATGCGCTGCGCCTCCGCGGGGGACTGGGGTTTGGCCACGAGCAGCAGGCCCAGGAAGAGCACCCCGGCAACCAGGGAGACCAGTATGGATGCGCGACCGTACGTAGATACGTAGAGTGGAGGAGCTTCATGACCGACCCCCTGCGGGCATGGAGTGAACGACTCGACTTCTTGGTACTACTCCACCGGCCGGCTGATACCTGCTTTGCCGGCAGCCCCGGCGCAATCACTTCGGGCGGCTACTTGGGCTTGGACTTCGGGTCCCCCGGATGCGTGCCTGCCTTGATCTCGACGATGTTGCTGGCGCCGTCCTTGTCCGAGTCCAGCTTCTCTACGGCGAGCAGGATCTTGGCGTCCACGGCCTTGCCGGCCGCGGCTTTGGCCAGGTCTGCCCCATAGGGATTGAGATCGGTCTTGGTGGGCGGCATCTTGGAGTGGCAGACCAGGCACGGCAGGGCCTTGGCCAGGTCGGTGCCATCCTTGGGAGCGTAGGTCTGCTTGAACAGAACCGTGTCGGGTGCCTTGGCGCTTGCCCAGACCGCCACTCCGACGACCAGCATTGCTGCAACGCCGATCCAGACTACTCCTCTTCGCGCTCGCACTAGAACCCCCCCATAAGGCGCCTGATATGACAAGCAGGTTTGTCCTAGAGGATATGAGGCCGGAAGCCCGGGTGCAATACAGTCTTCCCCCGATGTGCGAAACCAGGAAGCGTGCCGCTCCGGCCCGGCCTGATGCCTGGCACCGGGACGCCGGCGCAAGAATCCACTCCACACCCGATGCCTCGCCCGTGGGGGGGTAGGGATAATGCAGGAGAAGATGGCGCCTACTGCACCCATGAAGCTTGCTATCTCGGGAAAGGGCGGGGTCGGCAAGACGACCCTGACTGCCCTGCTGGCCGTCTCCATGGCTGACCGCGGCTACCGAGTGACCGTCATTGACGCCGACCCGAATCCCACCCTGGCATCGGCCCTGGGGCTTCCTTCCCAACCGATTACGCCCCTTCTGGAGTTGCGCGAGGAGATCGAGCAGCGGGTCGGCGGCACCGACGGTTTCGTGCGGTTGAACCCGCGCGTGGATGATCTCGTGGATCGGGTCGCCGTGGTACACCGTGGCATCCGACTTGTCGTGGCAGGGGCCATCACCCGCGGCGGCGCCGGGTGCGCCTGCCCCCAGAGCGTGCTGCTGCGCCGGGTCATCGAATTCCTGGCCCTCGAGCGCGACCAGGCCCTCCTCGTTGACCTTGAGGCCGGCCTGGAGCACCTGGGCCGACGCAGCGCGCATGCGGCCGACGCCCTGCTCGTCGTGGTGGACCCCAGCCGGGCCAGCCTGGAGACCGCGTCCCGCATCAGGCGCCTGGCCGCGGACATCGGGGTCGCGCAGGTCCTGGGCGTGGCCAACAAGGTCCGGGGCTCTACCGACGAGGCCTACCTGGCCGCCCACCTGGACGGTCTCGAACTGATCGGAATGATTCCCTACAGCGAATCTCTGATGGAATCCGAACGCGCGGGAGAACAGGCATCGGCCGTAGATGGAGCCGCGGCCGGAGCGGTGGCACGGCTCGTAGACGCACTTGAAACCAGATTTCAGGGGAGGGTCAGGGAATGAGTGACACTGTCCAGCAGCGGGACCGAACGGATCCTGCCAGCGTGGAGATGCGGGCGCGCGCCAAGACCGAGAACATCGCCACGATCTGGGATCGCTACGCGGCTCTGGGCTCCCAATGTCGCGTGGGCGAACTGGGGATCTGCTGCACCATCTGCCATCTCGGTCCCTGCAACCTGGGACTTCCCGGCAGCAAGCGACCCCAGATAGGCGTCTGCGGCGCCAACATTGACACCGTGGCGGCCCGGCGGCTGGCCAGGGACATGGCCGCTGGATCGGCCGCGCACTCCGACCACGGACGGTCGGTGGCCCAGTTGCTGCGGATGACGGCCCGAGGGCAGGCGCCGGGGTACAGCATCAAGGACGAGGTCAAACTGCGCGCGCTGGCCGTTGAACTCGGGGTTGCCCTGGACGGCCGTAGTGCGGCCGCGATCGCCGAGGACGTGGCCCGGGTCTGCCTCTCGCAGTTCGGTCAGCAGGACGGTGAGTTGGCTTTCCTCGGGCGAGCGCCTGCCAAGCAGCAGGAGATCTGGCGCAAGCTCGGCGTTGCACCGCGGGGCGTGGACCGCGAGATCGTGGACGTCATGCACCGCACCAACATGGGAGTGGACACCGACTACCAGAGTCTCATCATGGGCGGGATCCGCAGCGCGCTGGCAGACGGGTGGGGAGGCTCGATGGTTGCCACCGACCTCCAAGATGTCCTCTTCGGGACCCCAAAGCCGGTGCGGGCCCAGGTGAACCTGGGCGTGCTGCGGGCCGACCAGGTCAACGTCTTGGTGCACGGCCACGAGCCGATGCTGGCAGAGGCCATCGTGGATGCCGCCGCTGATCCGGCACTGCTCGCGCGGGCCAAGGAGTTGGGCGCCTCGGGTATCAACGTGGCCGGGATATGCTGCACGGCCAACGAGGTTCTGATGCGCCGCGGCGTTCCGATAGCCGGCAACTTCCTGCAGCAGGAACTGGCGATGATGACCGGATCTGTGGATGCGTTTCTGGTGGATGTCCAGTGCATCATGCCCGGGCTGACCGAGGCGGCCTCCTGCTTCCACACGGAGATCATCGCAACCTCGGAGAAGGCCCGCATTCCGGGCACGAGACACGTGCCGTTTCACGAGGACCGGGCCGCCGCGTCCGCGCGCGAGATAGTCGGACGCGCGGTGGAGAACTTCGCACGCAGGGATCGGTCCAGGGTGGTCATCCCCGACCACAAGATGGATGTGGTTGCCGGGTTCACCACGGAATCCATAACCCACATGCTGGGAGGTACCTTCCGGGGCGGCTGGCGTCCCCTAAACGACGCGATCATCGCCGGCCGCATTCGGGGGGTCGTGGGCGTGGTGGGCTGCGACAGCCCGAAGCAGATCCAGGACCAGTGCCATCTCGATCTGGTTCACGAGCTGCTGCGGCACGACGTCCTGGTGGTCCAGACCGGTTGCTCTGCCATCGCCTGCGGTAAGGCCGGGTTCCTGCAGCCGGAGGCCGCCTTCAAGTACGCCGGCAAGGGCCTGCAGGAGATCTGCGAGACCGTGGGCATCCCACCTGTCCTGCACGCCGGGTCGTGCGTGGACAACAGCCGGATCCTCACCGCCTGCATCGAGATGGTCAAGGAGGGCGGCATCGGCCGCGATTTCTCCGAGTTGCCCGTGGCCGCCGCCGCGCCCGGCTGGTGGTCGGAGAAGGCGATAACGATCGGGTTCTACGCGGTCGCCTCCGGCATCCTCACCGTGCTGGGGTCGTCGCTGAACATTCTGGGGAGCGACGCGGTCACGCGCTTCGTGACCCAGGAGATCGAGGGAGTAACAGGTGGCCGGTTCGCGTTCGAGTCCGATCCGGTCAAGGGAGCGCAGCTCATCGTGGCCCACCTGGACAAGAAGCGAGAGGCCCTGAAACTGCGCCCGATGATGTACGAGGTCGTTGCGGTCGGGGCGTAGCCCTGTTCCGGTGAGACTGGACCGCCGGTCCATACACAGGTAGGAGGGAAGAAACCATGTCGCGCATCATCGCCACCGCTGCGATCAAAGGGGCGCACAAGTATGTGGGCGAGGCCGAGTCCAAACTCGTGGAGGCCATCGAGGCCAAGGGCGCCGGCCATCGCCTGGAGTTTCCCAACACCGCCTTCCACCTGCCGTTGATCCTGGCGCTGACCGGGATCAAGGTGAAGACGTTCGAGGACGCGTGGGAGCCGCTGCGCATCGCCCGGAACATGCTGCCGCCGGTTCCCACCGACAACATGTGGCTGCCCTACCTGGGAGGCGCGCTCGACGCGGGGGTTGCGACGCTGATGTCCCAGGAGATAATCGAGGCCCTCCGATACGCGAACGGCACGCAGCCCAACGGGGTGTTCCTGGGGTTCACCGACGACGCGATCCTCCGCACCCAGGGCATCAAGCTGGTGGACGGCCGAATGCCCGGGTTCGCCGCGTGCGTCGGGGCACTGCCCACCAACGAGGCGGCCGTGAAGCTCGCGCGCGAGTTGCAGGAGCGGAACATCCTGGTCTTCCTGGCCAGCAGCACGAACGGCCGCAGCATGGCGGAGCAGCTCGCCGAGGAAGGCGTTGAGATGTCTTGGGATACCTACCTGGTGCCCTACGGCCGGGAGACCAGCACCGCGGTCTACGCGCTGAACTTCGCGGCCCGAGCGGCGATGACGTTCGGGGGCCTGACCCCCGGCGACTACATCCGGGGCCGCCAGATCCTGCTCTACAACAAGGACCGTGTGTTTGCCTTCGTGCTCGCGCTGGGCGAGGTTGACGAAGAGAAGTACGCTACCGCCGCGGGCGCCATCAACTTCGGCTTTCCCGTCATCGCCGACACCGACATCCCACAGATACTACCCACCGGCATCTGCACCTATGAGCACGTGGTGAGCAACATCCCGCACGACCGCATGGTGGCCAAGGCGGTGGAGGTGCGGGGGCTGAAGCTGAAGATCACCAAGATCCCGATCCCGGTTTCCTACAGCGCCGCGTTCGAGGGCGAGCGTGTGCGCAAGGAGCAGCTCCACGTGGAGTTCGGCCGCCAGCTCTCGCCTGCGTTCGAGTTCCTGCGCGGGCGAGAACTGCACGAGGTCGAGGACGGGCGGATCGAGGTAATCGGACCCGACCTGGACACGGTCGAGCCCGGTGGGATCCTGCCTCTGGGCATATTGATTGACGTCGCAGGCCGCAAACTCCAGAAGGACTTCGAGCCGATCCTGGAGCGGCAGATTCACCGGCTCATAAACGGCGCGATGGGTGTGATGCACATAGGCCAGCGCGACATGCCGTGGATACGGGTAAGCAAGGATGCGGTGGCCGCCGGGTTCCGGCTCCGCCACTTCGGCGAGATCCTCCACGCCAAGTACCTGGAGGAGTTCCCGGCGCTCGTGGACAAGGTCGCGGTCACCGTCTACTCGGAGGCCGAGCAGATCACGCACATCATCGAGGAGGCCCGCAAGGTCTGGGACGAGCGCGACGCGCGCGTTGCCGGCATGACCGACGAGACCGTGGACGTCTTCTACTCCTGCACCCTGTGCCAGTCCTACGCGCCCAATCACGTCTGCGTCATCTCGCCCGAGCGGCTGGGGCTGTGCGGGGCCTACAACTGGCTCGACGGGAAGGCCAGCTACGAGATCAACTCCGCAGGTCCCAACCAGCCGATCGAGAAGGGCGCGTGCCTGGATGCCAACCTCGGGGTGTTCGAGGGCATCAACGCCTTCGTTCACAACAAGTCCAACAAGACCGTCGAGCAGGTGAGTCTCTACTCGATGATCCACTCGCCGATGACATCGTGCGGGTGTTTTGAGTGCATCATGGGCCTGGTGCCCGAGGCGAACGGGGTCATGATCGTCAACCGCGAGTTCAGCGGGATGACCCCGCTGGGCATGACCTTCAGCACCCTGGCAGGGATGGTCGGCGGAGGCATTCAGACCCCCGGTTTCCTGGGCGTGGGGCGCCTGTACATGGCCAGCCGCAAGTTCATCCCGGCCGACGGCGGGCTGCAACGCCTGGTGTGGATGCCCAAGGAGATGAAGGACGCGCTTCGCGAGAAACTCGAGATTCGGGCCAAAGATATCGGTGACGAAGGGTTCGTGGACAAGATCGCCGATGAGACCGTGGCAACGACGGCCGAGGAACTCGTGGCACATCTGGAGCGAGTGGGCCACCCGGCACTCCGGATGCCGGCGTTGCTCTAAGGGGATGAGAGATCATGCCGCTCACAGCGCTTGACATCTACAAGATCTTGCCCAAGACGAACTGCGGGGAGTGCGCGTTTCCTACCTGCCTGGCGTTCGCCATGCAGCTTGCCACCAAGAAGGTGGCCATTGACGCGTGCCCGTACGCCAGCGACGACGCCAAGGCCACGCTGGCAGGCGCGGCGGCGCCGCCCATCCGGCTGGTCAGCGTTGGGCCCGCGGAGCAGTGCATCGTCATGGGGAAGGAGACCGTGCTGTTCCGGCACGAGGAGACCTTCTACCACCCAACGGCCATCGCCGTGCGGGTGCGGACCGACCGCTCTCCGGAGGAGCTGCGCGCGGCCTTCGAGCGGGTCAAGGCGCTCCAGTTCGACCGCGTCGGTCAGGAGGTACGCGTCGAGCTGGTGGCGCTCGAGGACGCCGCCGGGGACCCCGGGCGGTTCGCGTCCGCGGCGGCGCTGGCGGCCGAGATGGGCCTCACGCTGGTCCTGGTGAGTTCCTCGACCGACGCCTTGAGCGCGGCCGCGTCGGCCGTCAAGCAGCACCGCCCGTTGCTCTACGCCGCGACAGCGGAGAACTGGGAGGCGATGGCGCGGCTGGCCAAGAGCTGCGGGTGCCCGCTGGCGGTGCGAGGGAAGGGCCTCGACGAGCTGGCCGACCTGACGGCGCGTATCGCCGCCGCAGGCGTCACCGACCTCGTAGTTGACAGCGGTGCCAGGACGGCCGCCGCGACGCTGCAGGACCTGACGCAGATCCGGCGCCTGGCGCTGCGCAAGACCTTCCGGCCGTTTGGGTATCCGGCGATGGCGTTCGCGACTGCGGGCAATCCGCTGGACCAGACGGTGCAGGCGGCCGCGTACATCGCCAAGTACGCTGCTCTGGTCGTGACCGATGAGCTGGAGCCATGGCAGGCGCTGGCGCTGGTAACCGCCCGCCAGAACATCTACACCGATCCTCAGAAGCCGATCCAGGTGGAGTCCGGGATCCACACCGTCGGGGCGCCCGATGAAACCTCGCCGGTGCTGGTGACGACCAACTTCTCGCTTACGTACTTCACCGTGGAAGCCGATACTGAGGCCAGCCGGACCCCGGCCTGGGTGGTCGTGGTCAACACCGAAGGCATGTCCGTGATGACCGCCTGGGCCGCGGACAAGTTCAACGCGGAGACCATCGCCAAGACAGTCGGGGAGTCGCAAATCGCCGAGCGCGTCGGCCACCGCCGCATGGTCATTCCCGGCGGCATAGCCGCCCTCAGCGGGAAACTGGAGGAGCTCTGCGGCTGGCAGGTCCTGGTGGGGCCGCGCGAGTCCGCGGGTATTCCGGCCTTCATGCGCACGCAGTGGAAGCAGGCGAGCGCCGCGGCCAGCAGTTGAGGAGCCGTGAGGAAGTGGTGGGGTAGTGGCGGGACCGACCGTCAGGTTCCAACCGGATGCGCGGACCGTCGCGGCCGAGGCAGGGCAGACCCTCCTGGACGCGGCCTTCGCGGCTGGGATCCCGCTGAACAGCGTCTGCGGCGGGCGCGGCATCTGCGGGAGGTGCCGGGTTCGGATCGTCGCCGGCGAGGCGGAGGTGGACGAGGGTGGCAGGGTCCCGGGCGGGGGGGAGATCCTGGCCTGCCTGAGCCACGTGACCGGCGACGTCACCGTGGACGTCTCCGAACTCTCACGGCTGGAAGGCGAGCAGATCCTCACCGGGGCGGAGCGAAATGGTCCGTTCATGCCGATTCCCGAGGAGGCCGTGGGCGAGCGCCCGGTCGCCGCGGTCCAGCCCGCCGGGGATCCGCTAGTGTTTGCCCTTGCCCTGCAGCTTCCGCAGCCGACGATTCACGACTGCCTGAGTGACCTCAACCGCCTGACCCGTGAACTACGCCGGGAGGGCGGCATCCAAGACCTCATGGTTCCCCTGGACGTTCTCCGCACGGCGCCGCAGGTACTGCGCGACGCCAACTGGGAGGTCACCGCGGTGCTCGCGCGCACAAACGGCGCGCACGAGCTCGTCGCGCTCCGGCCAGGTGCGACCACGTCCGGGTTGTACGGCGCGGCCGTGGACGTGGGCACGACGACCATCGTTGTGCACCTGGTGGACCTGGCGAGCGGTGCCACCCTGGGCGCGGCCGCCGCGCTCAACCGGCAGGCCACCTACGGGGATGACGTGATCTCGCGCATCATTCACGCCGGTGAACCCGGCGGACTCGACAGGCTGCGGGACGCTGCCCTGGGCGTTACCAACGTCCTGATCGGCGGGCTCGCGCAGGCGCACGGCGTGGCCCGGGACGACATCGTCGGCGCGGTGCTGGCGGGCAACACCACCATGCTACACCTCTTCCTGGGGCTTCCTCCGGCCGAGATACGCCGGGAGCCCTACATCCCGGTGATCTCCATGCCTCCGGCCTACCGGGCCGGAGAGGTGGGGCTGCGCGTGAACCACCACGCAATGGTGGCCTGGATGCCCGGGGTCAGCAGCTATGTCGGCGGGGACATCACCGCCGACGTGCTGGCCGCGGGCATGGATGGCACCGAAGAGCTCTCCATGCTCATTGACGTGGGTACCAACGGCGAGACGGTGATCGGAAACCGCGACTTCCTGGTGTGCTGCGCGTGCTCCGCAGGCCCGGCGTTCGAGGGAGGCGGCATCACCTGGGGGATGCGTGCGGCCCTGGGAGCGGTGCAGCGTGTCAAGGTCGGCCCTGACGGAGGGCTCACCTGGGTAACCATCGGAGGCGGAAGGCCCCGGGGCATCTGCGGTTCCGGACTGGTTGACCTGCTGGCGGAACTGCTGCTGGCCGGATACCTGGACCGCGCGGGCCGGCTGCGGCCCGACGCGCCTGTCGTCAGGGAAGGTCCGGACGGTCTCGAGGCGGTGGTCGTGCCCTCCGGGGAAAGCGCGGCAGGCCGCGACATCGTCTTGACCTCGGCGGACATTGAGAACCTCCTGAGGGCAAAGGCGGCCGTCTACGCTGGCGGCGCCCTTCTTACACGGCGGCTAGGCATTGACATCCGCGACATCCAACGCATCTACGTCGCCGGCGGCTTCGGGACTTACCTGGACATCCCCAAGGCCATATTGATCGGCCTCCTCCCCGACGTGCCGGTGGAGCGGATCACCTTCATCGGCAACGGATCGGTGACAGGCGCCAAGATGGCCCTGCTCTCGCATGAAGCCTGGCGCCGGGCCGCCGAGGTGGCGCAGAAGATGACCTATCGGGAGCTCAGCACCGACACCGGCTTCATGGAGGAGTATGTCTCGGCCACGTTCCTCCCACACACCGACTGCGCCCGGTTCCCGCGCGCGTGCGCGCAACTGGGCAGGCAGGACTGAGGAGGGAGTGAAGGTGCCGTTCGTGGTGGCGGTGGCCGGCAAGGGGGGAACAGGCAAGACCACCATGGCCGGGCTCATCGTCCGTTCCCTGCGCCGTTTGGGCAAGACCCCGATCCTGGCAGTGGATGCGGATCCCAACACGAACCTGGACGCGGCGTTGGGGCTGCGGCCGGACCGTGCGATCTCGGACGTCCTGCAAGAGACGCGGGGCATGCGGGATGTTCCGGTCACGGTCCCGCGTGCGATGTATCTCGAGTACCATCTCGAAGACTGCCTGGCTGAGGGCCAGGGCGTTGACCTGATCGTAATGGGTAGACCGGAAGGAGCCGGCTGCTACTGCGCGGCCAACCACCTGCTGCGCGAACACCTGGACCGCCTTATGGGCAGTTACCCCTTCGTGGTGATGGACAACGAAGCAGGGATGGAGCACATCAGCCGGCGGACCACGCGCGACGTCGGGCTGCTGCTGATCGTGAGCGACCCCAGCATGGCCGGAATCAAAGCGGCGCGGCGCATTCAGGACCTCGTGCGGGGACTCGGCCTCTCGGTCGGGGAGATCGCGTTGGTGATCAACCGGGCCAGTGAGATCCCATCCGCGGTAGAGCGCGTCTTCGGCGAGGGCGGTATCCGCGTTGCCGGTGTGGTGCCCGAGGACCCGCTGGTGGCCGCCTACGAACTGGAAGGACGGCCGATGCTGGAACTTCCCGACGACTCCCCGGCAGCGCGTGCCGTGACGGAGATGCTGGCGGCGGTAGGGCCGCTGGCACCGGTGCGAGCATGAGCATCTATCAGGGGACCTACGACGGCCTGCGCGCCAAGATCGGCGCGCAGCCCCTCAACCCGCTCGTCACCCGCAGCGGTGCGACGCTGCTCGGTCCGGACCGGATCGGGCTGCGCTGCGTCGGGCGCGACTACACGGTTGCGTATCCGGAGGGTGTTGTGCTGGACGCCGAGGGCCAACCGGCCGAGGTAAGCGTGGCCATCCTACTGCTGCTCTACCTACTGGAGTCCACCGGCAGCCCTCGCGAGGGCCGGTGGATCTCGTTCGAGCAGCTTCCCGGCGGAGCAGGGTATCTGGCCTCGTTTCGCGGCCGGGTCGTGGCACCGATCCTCAAGGCCTTTGGTCCAGACCCTGCGCTCCTGCTGGAGGCAGGCAGGAAACTGGACGGCGAGCCGCTCGACCAGGGCGACGTATCGCTGTGCATACCGGCGCTCCCGCGGGTACCGGTGGCCTACCTGATGTGGAAAGGCGATGAGGAGTTTGCGCCCAGCGTTTCGGTGGTGTTCGACGCTTCGGTCCAGGGATACCTGGATGCCGAGGTGGTGACCGCGCTGGCAGAGCTGACGACCCGGCGGCTGGTGGCTGCCGCCAACCGTATACGCAAGGAGGGGTGATCAGGTGACCGTTGAGCTGGTGAGAGAAACCTGGCCTGGCAAGGTATTTGCCGTTACAATCGGCGCCACGGCTTCGGAGGGCGGAACGCGCGCCCGTACGGTGACCGTGGGCGGGCACGCAGCGCTGCCGTTCCTTCCGGGGGATGCTCCCAGCCCCAACCCCCCGGTGGTGGCGATGGAGGTTCTGGACGCGGTGCCCCAGGACTGGCCCGACGCTCTCCGGAAGCAACTGGGTGACGTCTCGGGCTCGCCCGCGGATTGGGCGCGCAAGTGCGTCGAGGCCTACGGGGCGGAGCTGATCTGCCTGCGCCTCAACAGCCCTCATCCCGACTGGACGGACGCCTCGCCGGACGCGGCGGTGGCCACGGTGCGGTCGGTTCTGGAAGCCGTACCCGTGCCCCTGATCATCCTGGGATGCGGCCATGCCGACAAGGACAATGAGGTCTGGCCGCGCGTCACGGAGGCAACGAAGGGAGAGCGTTGCCTGATCGGTGTGGCCACGCCCGAGAACTACAAGACGCTGGTGGTCTCCTGTCTGGCAGACGGCCACTCGGTCTTGGCCGAATCCCCGATTGACGTCAACATCCAGAAGCAGCTAAACATCCTCATCACCGAGATGGGGATCTCCCCCGGCCGTATCGTGCTTCACCCGGGGAACGCGTCGCTGGGCTACGGCCTGGAGTACGAGTACTCGATCATGGAGCGGATCCGCATAGCCGGTCTGCAGGGCGACAAGATGCTGGCGCAGCCGATGCTCACCCTCTCGGCCGAGGAATCCTGGAAGGCCAAGGAGGCCAAGCTGCCTGAAGCCGCGCAGCCGGTATGGGGTTCGGAGTCATGGCGCGGGCCGGCCTGGGAGGCGATTACCGCAACCTCTTTCCTGCATGCCGGGGCCGATATCCTGGTCATGATGCACCCTGAGGCGGCGGCTGCCGCCAGGCGGGCGATCGCCGACCTGAGCGCGGCCGCGGCGACCGCATAGGAGGAAGCAGATGTTCATCATAGGTGAGCGGATCAACGGCATGTTCCGGTCGGTGGCCCGTGCGATACGGGATCGTGACAAGGACGCGATAGTGGATCTGGCCAGGAAGCAGGTGAGCGCCGGGGCCAGCGCCCTGGACCTCAACACCGGTCCGACAGGGGACGACCCGGCCGAGGTCATGACCTGGCTGGTGCAGACCGTCCAGGATGCGGTGGACGTGCCGCTGTCCCTGGATAGCCCCAAGCCGGCCGTGATAGCAGCGGGGCTGCGGGCCTGCCGGGGCTACGCCGTCATCAACTCCACGACGGGCGCCGCGGAGAAGCTCGACGCACTGCTCCCGCTGGCGGTGGAGTTCAACGCCGGGCTGATCGGGCTGACCATAGACGAGCGCGGCATCCCGCGCAACGCCCAGGCACGGGCCGAGATCGCGCTGACGATCGTGGCCCGCGCCATGGAGGCCGGCCTGCCGACCGACCGGCTGTACCTTGATCCCATAGTGCTGCCGGTCAGCGCCGCGCAGGCGCAGGGCCCCGAGGCACTGGGGGCAATCCCGTCGTTCCGGGCCCTGTGCGAGCCCTCCCCGCACATCATGGTGGGGCTAAGCAACGTCTCACAGGGTGCGCCCAATCGCAGTCTCATCAACCGCACGTTCCTCACGATGGCCATGGCCATGGGTCTGGACGGAGCCATCCTGGATCCGCTGGACCAGGAACTGATGGACGCGTTGCGGACGGCCAGCGTGCTTCTCAACAGGGAGATCTACTGCGACAACTACCTTCAAGTGAGGACGGCATAGCGGTCGGGTGTGGGAATGAACATCGAGGAGTCACTCGCCTACCTAAACGGGCTGATCGCCGGAAGGCCGGCCCCGCCGGCGCCGTATCTGCCCATCAAGATGGACCGCATGCGGCATCTCTGCGGCCTTCTCGGCAATCCCGAGCAGGGATTCCCGGCGGTGCTCGTCGCCGGGACCAAGGGCAAGGGATCCACCGCGGCGATGATCGCCTCGATGGCGCAGGCCGCCGGCCACCGGGTGGGTCTCTACACCAAGCCGCACCTCGTGGATTTCCGAGAGCGGATGCGGATCAACGGGGAGTTGATCTCGCCGAAAGAACTGTCCCTCCTTGTGGGCGAGGCGCGCGATGCGATCGTCCAGGGAAAGGGCGGGCCGGGTTGGCCCCCGACTTACTTCGAGGTTTCGGCCGCGGTCGCGTTCATGTACTTCGCACGAGGGGCGGTGGATCTCGCCGTCGTAGAGGTCGGCATCGGCGGGCGTCTGGACGCCACCAACGTGGTGAACCCAATCGTCTCGGTCATCGCCACCGTTGGGTACGACCACACCGACCTGCTAGGCAACAGTCTTCGTCGCATCGCCGAGGAAGACACCGGCATCATCAGGCCGGGCGGCCTGGCGGTAACCGTGCCCCAGCCCGCAGCGGCATCCGAGGTGATTGAGGCGGCAGCGGCATCCAATGGGGCCACGCTGATCAGGGTAGGCCGTGAGATCCGTTACCGGACGCTGCGGTCCAATCTGGGAGGGATCCGCGTCACCGTGTGCGGGCAGCGGCGTTCCTACCGGGACCTGACAGTGCCCCTGATGGGACGGCATCAGGCCCTCAACGCCGCCACCGCCATCGGGGCGGTTGAGGCCCTGGAAGCCGCGGGGTTCGCGGTGCCTGAGGAGGCGGTGCGGGCAGGCCTTTCCGGTCTGCGCTGGCCTGCTCGAATAGAGGTTGTCCGTGACTGCTGTCCCACCCTGATCGTGGATGTGGCCCACAACGCCGTCTCGTTCCAGGCGCTGCGCAACGTGCTGGACGAGGTATTCCCAGGGCGCCGCGTCACTTTGGTGATCGGGGTGCTGGGCAACAAGGACCTGGCAGGCATCGCCCGCATCATCGCCCCCCGGGCCTCGGTTGTGATTGCGACCAGGGCCGATGACGACCGTGCGCTGCCGCCAGCCGACGTGGCGATCGCGTTCTGTCCGGGGGTTGCCGACATCCGGATCGTCGAGGACCCGGTGGATGCTCTCGAGTGCGCGCTCGATGCCGCGTCCCCTGAGGATGTTGTCTGCGTGACAGGCTCGTTCCATGTGGCCGGTCCGGTGCTCGCCCACCTGGCCGCCGCCCCTGCGCTCCAGGCGAGATAGGAGGGCGCCATGATCGTAGCCGAGCAGAAGCCCCTGGAGGCCGTTCTCAGGATGATGGCGCCTTACCATCGGGTGCTGGTGGTCGGTTGCGCAAGTTGCGTGTCGGTCTGCCTCGCCGGCGGGGAGCGGGAGGTGGCCGTCCTCAGCTCGCTGGCCCGGCTGGCACGCGGTGCGCGTGACGAGTCCATCGAGATAGCCGAGGCAACCGTGCACCGTCAGTGCGACAAGGAGTTCCTCCTGCCGCTGGCTTCCCACGTAGAGGCGGTCGAGGCGGTCTTCTCGCTGGGGTGCGGGTGCGGCGTGCAGTTGATGGCGGAGACCTTCCCCGATCGCCGCGTGTTCCCGCTTCTGGACACCAAGTTCATGGGGATCACCCTCCAGCCCGGGGTGTGGGCCGAGCGGTGCCGCGGGTGCGGCGAGTGTATTCTCGACCGGACCGGCGGCATCTGTCCGATCGCGCGCTGCTCGAAGGGTTTGCTCAATGGACCCTGCGGCGGATACCGCGACGGCAAGTGCGAGGTGGATATCGCAGTGGACTGCGCGTGGCTGCTCATCTTCAACCGGCTTCAGGCACTGGGGGAGCTGGAGTCCCTCCGAGCCATCATGGAACCCAAGGACTGGTCAGGAGCCGCGGTCGGCCGGCCGCGGCAGGTCGTGCGAGAAGACGTCAAAGCACCCATCGAGGAGGTAACCGCATGAGCAGCAAGATCAAGAGCGACCTCGACATTGCCCAGGAGGCCAAGCTCCTTCCAGTGATGGAGATCGCCGGGCGCCTCGGACTTGCCGAGGACGACCTCGACATGTACGGGAAGTACAAGGCCAAGATACACCTGGACGTGATGGAACGCCTGGCCGACCGGCCCAGCGGCAAGTACGTCATGGTTACCGCCATCACCCCGACTCCGCTGGGCGAGGGCAAGACCACGACCGCGGTCGGCCTGGGCATGGCCCTGAACAAGCTGGGCCACAAGACCATCAACACCCTCAGGCAGCCCTCGATGGGCCCCACCTTCGGCATCAAGGGCGGCGCCGCCGGCGGCGGCTACTCGCAGGCGATCCCCATGGAGGACTTCAACCTCCACTTCACCGGCGACATCCACGCGGTCGGCGTCGCACACAACCTGCTGGCGGCAATGATTGACAACCACATCATGCAGGGCAACGAACTGCGCATTGACCCTTACTCGATCACCTGGCCGCGGGTGATGGACATCAGCGACCGGGCGCTGCGCAACATCGTAATCGGCCTGGGCACCAAGGATGACGGCCGGCCCCGCGCGACCGGGTTCGACATCACGGTGGCCTCAGAGGTAATGGCGATCCTGGCGCTGGCCAGCGACCTGCGCGACCTGCGGGCCCGCCTGGGCCGGATCGTCATAGGAACCAACGAGGACGGCTACCCTGTGACGGCCGAGGACCTCAAGGCCGCGGGCGCCATGGCGGTCCTGCTCAAGGACGCGCTGATGCCGACGCTGATCCAGACCCTGGAGAACACCCCGGTCATCGTGCACGCCGGGCCGTTCGCCAACATCGCCCACGGCAACAACTCCATCGTGGCAGACAAGATCGCGGTCAAGTTGGCTGACTACGTCGTGACCGAGAGCGGGTTCGGGGCGGACATAGGCGCCGAGAAGATGCTCAACGTGAAGTGCCGGTACAGCGGGCTGAAGCTCAACGCCGCGGTCGTGGTGGCGACGATAAGGGCCCTGAAGATGCACGGAGGGGTGGGCCGGGTTGTTCCCGGCCGGCCGCTTCCTCCCGAGCTGGTCAGCGAGAACGTCGAGGCGGTCGCGCGTGGCTGCGAGAATCTCCAGAAGCACATCGAAAACATGCGGCTACATGGCCTGCCGGTGGTCGTGGCCATCAACCTGTTCCCCACCGACACCGAGCGCGAGATCGCAGCGGTCCGCAAGGCCTCTCTGGCCGCCGGCGCAGCGGATGCCGTCACCAGCGAACACCACGCCCGGGGCGGTGCAGGCGCGCTGGAACTGGCCAAGGCCGTGGTCAAGGCCGTCGGGGAGTCCAGCCACATGCAGTTCCTGTACCCGCTGGAGATGCCGATCCGCGAGAAGATCGAGACCATCGCCACCAAGATCTACGGTGCCGACGGCGTGGACTTCGAGCCGGCCGCGGAGGCCAAGATCAAGCTCTACACCAAGCTGGGCTACGACAAACTGCCCATCTGCATGGCCAAGTCGCACCTCTCGCTCTCGGACAACCCTGCGCTCAAGAACCGGCCCCGGGGCTTCCGCGTGACGGTGCGCGACATCCGCGCCTCGGTGGGCGCCGGATTCCTCTATCCGTTGTGCGGGCAGATGCGCACCATGCCGGGCCTGCCCAAGGCCCCGGCGGCCAACAAGGTGGACATAGACCTGGAGACAGGGAAGGTGGTGGGGCTGTTCTGACCCATGCCCGCACCGCGTTGGTGGTGGGGGCCGGACCCGCCGGCCTGACGGCAGCGCAGGCCCTGGCCGCCAGGGGGATTCCTGTGCTTGTGGCCGAGCAAGGGCCGGTGATCGGCGGATGGGCGGCCTGCTATGCCTGCAAGGCCGCAACCGACTGCAGCCTGTGCGGGGTCTGCCTGGCAGCCCGGGCCAGCCGGACGATGCAACCCGGCGCCGGCGTAACGCTGCGGGTGGACACGCAGGTTCTGGGGATCGAGGGCGGGCCAGGCGGCTTCAACGTTCGCCTGGCCCGCGGGCCCCGGGGCGTGGACATATCACGCTGCACCGGGTGCGGCCGCTGTGCCGATGTGTGCCCGGCAGCCGCGATTGCCCAGCCCCACCCCCAGGCACTGCCGCTGGCCTATGTCCTGGACAGAGGGGCGTGCCTGCGCACAAGGGGTGAGGACTGCGTGGCCTGCAGGGACGCATGTCCCTTCGGTGCGGTCAGGTTGGATGACGCGCCGGGCGAGGAGGCGGTCAAGGCGGACGTGGTGGTCCTAGCCACCGGGTTTGCGCCGTTTCCGGCGGAGCGCAAGGGCCAGTTCGGCTACGGTCGCCTTCCTGGTGTCATCACCACCATGGATCTCGAGAGGGGTCTGTGGCAGCACGGACCGGACTATCTATCGCATCTAATGCCCGGCAGTCGGCGGGTGGCGTTCGTGCACTGCGTCGGCTCCAGGGACCTGGCCGCCGGCAGGGGCTGGTGCTCGCAGGTCTGCTGCCCTACCGCGCTGCGCTTGGCCGGCCGCATGGTACGCGAACTCCCGGGTCTGGAGGTCACCCTCTTCTTCATGGACCTGCAGCGGTGCGCCCCGGGGATCGCGCGCCTGTTCAGTGACCTGCCGCCGGAGATCCGCCTAGTACGTGGCATCCCGGGCGAGGTGATCTCGGAGCCCGGGGGGCTGCTTCTGACGTTCGAGGACGTCGCCGCTGCTGCCAGAAGCCAGGAACTGTTCGACCTGGTGGTGCTGGCCGTGGGCATGGATGCTCCCGCATCTGCCGCGGGAGTGCGGTCGTCAGCGAGTGGCTTCGTTTCTGACCTTCCGCCAGGGATCGTGGCTGCGGGCGCCGCTGGGGGTCCGGTCAGCATCCCCGAGGCCGTGGGCGAGGGCCTGAGGGCCGCTGGCGCAGCCCTGCGTGTCCTGGAGGGCCTGTCGTGAACGATTCGGGAACGGCCCTGGTAGTCTGTACCTGCGGCGGAACTCTGTGCGACCGCCTCGACACCGAGCGCATCGCCGCGGCGCCTGGCTTCGTGTCGTCGCTGGTCAGCCTCGATCTCTGCCTGCCCGCGGGCCGCGCGCGGGCCTCGGGCTGGCTTCGCGAGACCGCATCCAGCGGCCTTGTGGTGGCGGCGTGCGGTATCCCTGCGGCAGTACAGGCGGTCGCCGAGGTGTCCGAGGCCGCTGGGGTCGCAGGGCACCGTACAGGCCTGGTGGATCTGCGGGAAGGGTGTGCCTGGGTCCATCCCTGGCCTGATCAGGCCACTGCCAAGGCCCTCAGGATGGTGGCTTCGGCTGCGGCCGGCATCACCGAGAGCATGCCTCCGGTACCCGATGCCGAGGTGAGGCCCTCCGGGCGGGTGCTCGTCGTAGGAACCGGCCCGGGCGCGGTGGCCGCAGCCGCCCGCCTTGAGGACCTGGGCTGCGAGGCGATGCTCGCCGGTGGAACGGTGGAGCGGCTCGAGGGGCAGGCCGGTGAGTTCAGGGTCAGGATACGAACCGATCAGGGCGTCGAGTGTCACGCGGTCGGCGCAGTGATCGCAGCAGGCGATGCCCGCGAGTGTGCGCCCGCGGCCCAGGCAGGCCAGAGGGTGGCCTTCCTGCTGGAGGGCGATCCCTGGCCTTCGGTTGCCGAGTCCACGCTCTCGGCGGCCCTGCACCTGGCACGGGACTGCGGGTGCCGCGTGCTGGTGTTCTTCCGCGACATGGGAGTTGCCGGGCCCGGGTTGGAGGAGCTCTACCGGGAGGCGCGCGGCTGTGGAGTCACGTTCATCCGGACGGAATCCGGACCTCCTGGGATGGTTGAAGAAGGTGGTGGGTGCGTACTCACGCTGGAGGTGCCCGGACTGGGATCTGTCACCGAGACCGTTGACGTGCTCGTCAGCGGCGCCACCGCCGCGCAGCAGGGCACGCGGGGTCTGGCCGAAGTTCTGGGCGTGGCTCCCCGCAAGGGGGGCTGGGCGCCCAGGGAGCGCGCTCTTCTGGAGCCCGTTGCGACCGAACGCAACGGCGTTTTCCTCATCGGACCGGCCCGGGGCCCGTACACCACCGACCAGGCAGTTCGCCAAGGAGAGGCCGCGGCAATGGCCGCGCTCTCGGTGGCCGCGCCGGGTGTGATGACGGTCTCTGCTCGGGCATCGGTGGACACCGAGCGGTGCGCCTTCTGCCTGACCTGTCTGCGCGTCTGTCCCCACCAGGCGGTGACCACCGGCCTGGGTCAGACCGTGCGGGTGCTTCCCGCTGCCTGCCAGGGGTGCGGCGTGTGCGCGGCGGCCTGCCCTGCCGGCGCGATCCAGATCACGGAGAGCCCCAACCGCCGGCTCCTGGCGGAGATAGACGCGCTCATGGCCGGGCCTCCGCTGGGCGGCCGCCCGGTTGTCGTCTATGCCTGCGCAAACTCTGCCTCCCCAGCCCTACAGGCGCTGGGCAGGCTGCGAATGTCATACCCGGCTCAGGTCCTGGTGGTGCCTGTGCCCTGCCTGGGCCGCCTGGAGCCGGTTCACTGCGTGCGGCCGCTGGCTGCGGGCGCATGCAGGGTCCTCCTCTGCGGCTGCTACGACCGGAGTTGCGAGCACCTGGTCGGGCCTGCCACGGCCCGCAGGATGGTGGAGCGCGCCTCCGCGCTGGCAGGCACGCTGGGTCTGGATCCCGAGGCAATCCATGTGGCGTCCCTGGCTCCAGTTGACTGGCACAAACTCGGCCAGATTCTGCTCGCCAGTTGCGACAACAGGCGCCAGGAGAGCGGGGAAGCATCCGAGGTGACGGCGCATGCTACCGCGTGAGGCGCAGGCGCTTCCCGCCAGAATGGACCCTGCCTGGGCGACGGTCATCGCGGCTGCCAGTCGGGAGCGCGTGGGGCTCTGCTTCGGCTGTGGCATCTGCACCGGAAGTTGCCCCCTGGCTCCGGCGATGGACATGCTGCCGAGCCGCCTAATGAAGGCGGTCCAGCTCGGGCTTCGGGAGCGGGTCCTTGGGGCCACCGCGCCGTACCTCTGCGTCGGCTGCGAGACCTGTGCCGTCAGGTGCCCGAACGGGATAGACATCGCCCGGGTGATGGACGCGGTGCGCCAGGCAGGCATTGCCAGGGGTGGTCCGGTTCCCAGGGTGGACATCCAACGGTTTCACCAGTGGTTCCTGCGTACAGTGAGGTTGTTCGGACGCGCCCACGAGGGGCTGCTCTCGGCCGGCTACAGCCTGCAGCAGGGACGGCTGCGGCAGGATCTGCCCACCGGATGGGCCCTCATGCGGTACGGTCGGTTGGCGCTTTGGCCCCATTCAATCCGGCGGCGCCGTGAAGTGCGCCGCTTGTTCCGAGCCATCGGGCAGAAGGACGGGCGATGACACAAGTGGCCGAGGAGAAGCCGCTCGCGCTGTACCCAGGGTGCTCGCTGCAGAGCACCGGAGCCGCATACCTGGCTTCCGTGCACGAGACGCTGCGTGCCCTGGGGCTCCAGGTGAAGGAACTGCCCGACTGGAGCTGCTGCGGCGCCAGCTCGGCCCACTTCGTTGACCCGGAACTGGCAGTCCTGCTGCCTGCCCGCAACCTCGCGATCGCCGAGGCCCTGGGGACAGATGTGCTGACCGCGTGCGCCGCCTGCCACCACCGGCTGGCGCAGGCAGAGCACGAGATCAGCACTTCGGAAGCCGTGGCGCGAGCCGCCGCTGAGCAGGGCGTGGCTTACCACGGCGGGGTCAGGGTGCGTCACCTGCTCTCGGTCCTGGATGAGATCGACCTCTCCGGGCGGATCCGCTGTCCCCTGGCTGGGCTCAGGGTGGCATGCTACTACGGATGCCTGCTCGTGCGCATACCCAGGTCCGGCGGTATAGACGACGCCGAGAACCCGGGCATCATGGAGCGTGTGCTCCGGGCCTGCGGCGCCGATGTGGCCGACTGGCAGGGCAAGACCTGGTGCTGTGGTGCCAGCCTGGCTGCGACCGTGCCAGAGCTGGCCGGGGACCTCGTTCAACGGATACTGGTGCAGGCTCACCGCGCAGGCGCCGACTGCATCGCCACCGCGTGCCCGCTGTGCCAGCTCAACCTGGATCTGCTCCAGGGTGCCGCGGTAGAGCGGGCGGGTCTCGAGCGCCTGCTCCCGGTGCTATTCTTCACTCAACTTACGGCGCTGGCGCTGGGAGCCAGCCCGCGTCGCCTGGGATTTGGGAAACACCTGGTGGCGGTCCGGCCGATGATGGCAGCGCTGGCCGGATGAGGAAGGTGGTCTCGCCGTGATAGTTGCGCAGCAGAAGCCCTTGGAAGAGATCCGCCAGATGGCGGGCGGGTTCCGCCGCCTGTTGGTGCTCGGCTGCGGGACGTGCACCACCGTATGCTTCGCGGGCGGAGAGAAGGAAGTCGGGCTCCTCGCAACCTCGCTGCGGTCGGTGCTGGGCCAGCAGATCGAAGTCGAGGAAGCCGTGGTTCAACGGCAGTGCGAGTGGGAGTTCCTGGACCAGGTCGGCGAGGCGGTTGGCCGGGCTGAGGCGGTGCTGTCGCTGGGGTGCGGCGTAGGCGTGCAGGGAATCGGGGAGCGCTACCCCGGCGTTGTGGTGCTGCCAGGGCTCAACACCTCCTTCATGGGGCTCACCGAGGCCCCGGGGATCTGGGGCGAACGCTGCATGGCGTGCGGCGACTGCCTCCTGCACCGGACCGGCGGGATCTGTCCGGTGGCCCGTTGCGCCAAGAGTCTCCTGAACGGTCCCTGTGGAGGTGTCCAGGACGGGCACTGCGAGATCTCCCCTGAGAACCCCTGCGCCTGGGTGTTGATCTACGACCGGCTGATGCAGCAGGGCCGCCTGGAGCAACTGGAGGAGATCATTCCGGTCCGGGATTGGAAGGCGAGCCACTCCGGCGGACCGCGCCGGATCGTGCGGCCCGACCTGCGCGCGATGGTCGAGGAGGAGGTGTAGGGGCCATGCCCGCCGGCAGCAATCTGGAAGCGGTGCTGTCCGCAGGGCGGTTCGCCGTGACCGCCGAGCTGGGTCCGCCCAAAGGCACCAACCTGAGCGTGGTGGAGCGCAAGGCGGAGATCCTCAGGCACTGCTGCGACGCCGTGAACCTGACCGACAATCAGACCGCCATCGTGCGCATGTCCAGCCTGGCCTGCGCGATCCACCTGCGCCGGATGGGTCTGGACCCGGTGATGCAGATGACGTGCCGCGACCGCAACCGTCTGGCCCTGCAGTCGGACGTCCTGGGCGCCGCGGGCGCGGGCGTGCGCAACTTCCTGTGCCTGAGCGGAGACCACCAGCAGTTCGGCAACCACCCAGGCGCCAAGAACGTCTTCGATCTCGACTCGATCCAGCTCATCCAGGTGCTGGCAGGCATGCGGGATACGCGCAGGTTCCAGGGCGGCGACGAGTTCACCGGAGACATCCCAATGTTCATCGGGGCCGCGGCCAATCCGTTCGCCGACCCGCTGCCGTATCGGGTAGTCCGCCTGGCCAAGAAGGTGCGCGCAGGCGCCAATTTCATCCAGACGCAGGCCGTCTTCGACCTGGAGATCTTCGGACGCTGGATGGCCCAGGTGAGGGCACGGGGGCTCCACGAGCAGGTTGCCATCATGGCGGGAATCGTGCCCCTGAAATCGGTCGGTATGACCCGCTACATGCGGGACTACGTTTCGGGCATAACCGTGCCCGATGCGATTATCGCCCGGATGGAGGACGCCGCGGATCCCAAGGCCGAAGGGATGGCCATCGCCGCCGAACTCATTGATGCCGTGCGCGAGATACCGGGCGTCCGGGGCGTGCACATCATGGCGGTGGGGTGGGAGGACGTCGTCCCGATCCTGGCAGAGCGGGCCGGGCTCCTGCCGCGGCCGCTGATATGACGAAATCCCGGGAGGCGCGGGAAGGGGGGCTGGGCTGAATGCAACCTCGGATCCTGGTGGTGGATGACGACCCGGACATCACCGTGGCCGTCAAGACCGTGCTGGAGGCCGCGGGCTATCAGGTGGAGACCGCGCCCGACGGCGAGGAGGGGCTCGAGAGGGTCCGCCGGGAAGTGCCCGACCTGATCATATTGGACATGCTAATGCCCAGGCTGGATGGGTACGGCGTGGTGCGGGCGCTGAAGGAGAAGCCCCGCTGGGCGGCGATTCCGATCGTGATCTTCACGGCGGTCGGTGAAGAGGCCAGCCGGCGAAGGTACGAGCTGGAGACCGGGCTGGCCATGGACGTGGACGACTACGTCGAGAAGCCGGTAAGGCCGGTAGAACTGCTGCACCGCGTCGGCAAGGTGCTGGAGCGACGCGGCAAGCGGGCCGGCAACCCGGGAGAGGTGTAGGACATTGGCCACAGACCCGAAGAGCATCCTGTTGATTGACGACGATGCCGACTTCGTCGAGGCCACCCGGATCGTGCTCGAGAGCCGCGACTACCGGGTGGCCGTGGCCCTCGACGGAGTGGAAGGGCTGCGCCTGGCGCGTCAGGCCAGGCCCGATCTGATCATCCTGGACGTGATCATGCCGTTCAAGGACGGTTTCACGGTCTGCGAGGAGCTGAAGCGGGACCCGGTGCTGGCTGAGGTCCCGGTCCTGATGCTCACCTCCTTCGCCGAGCGGCATGGCGATTCAGGCCTCCCGGTCAGTGCCGGGTTTGGTCTGGAGGCAGAGGACTACCTCGACAAGCCGGCTCCTCCAGGCGTTCTCCTCTCGCGCGTGGAGCGGCTGCTCTCGCGCTATGGCCGTGCGGAAGGAGGGCCGGGGGAGCCATGACCCTGCGAGAGGCCCTGGCTCAAGGCCAGTTCGTGGTGACGGCCGAGGCGTCTCCGCCCAAGGGAACCAATGTGGCAGGTGCAATCGCGGAGGCCGAGCACCTGCGGGGGCGTGTGCAGGCGTTCAATGTGACCGACCAGCAGAGTTCGGTGATGCGCCTCGGGTCCCTGGCGCTCTGCTACCTGCTGAAAGAGCGGGGCCTCGAGCCCATCTTCCAGGTGACCTGCCGCGACCGGAACCGGATCGCCCTGCAGTCAGACCTCTTGAGCGCGGCGGCGCTGGGCATCGAAAACGTTCTCTGCCTGACCGGTGACCACGTGAAGCTGGGCGATCACCCGCAGGCTAAGCCGGTCTTTGACCTGGATTCGGTCTCCCTGCTGCAGGCAGCAGCCGGCCTGATGCGTGGTCAGGACATGGCGGGCAAGAAGCTGGACGGCGCGCCCGACTTCTTCCTGGGCGCGGTCGTCAGCCCGGGTGCCGATCCGGTGGAACCCCAGCTGCTCAAGATGGAGAAGAAGGCGCAGGCCGGTGCCCAGTTCTTCCAGACACAGGCCATCTTCGACCCGGACGCATTCGCCCGCTTCATGGAAGCGGCACGGCCCCTTGGCAAGCCTGTCTTTGCCGGGATCATCATGCTCAAGTCCGCCGGCATGGCCCGGTTCATGAACCGGAACGTTCCGGGCGTGCACGTGCCCGACCGCCTGATCGAGGTCATGGAAGCCGCCAAGGACCGCCAGGAGGCCAGCGTGGGCGTGGCCGCGGAGCTGATTCGGCAGCTCCGGCCGCTTTGTCAGGGCATCCACCTGATGGCAATGGGATGGGAACACCTGCTGCCGCGGGTGTTGGAGGCCAGCGGTCTGGCAGCTCAGGGAGTGATGTAGCGTGGCCAGCCAGGAGACGCTCGAGCGCACATCCCTGTTCGGGGATCTGCCCGCGGCGCTGCTGCGCCGCCTGGCCGCCCTGAGCGAGGAGCGGTCCTACTCGGCGGGACAGCGGATCTTCCAGGAAGGCGAGGGCTCCACGCACCTTTGCATCATCAAGGAGGGGCGCGTCGCCCTCGAGATGGACCTTCAGATCGGTAGGGCAGAAGCCGGCGAACGGCGCACTTTTGCCGCTGTGCTGGGTCCTCTTGATTGCTTTGGCTGGTCCGCGCTTGTGCCTCCCCACACCCGCACCATGTCGGCCGTGGCTATTCAAGACACGACCGTGGTGGCTCTGGAGCGGGAGGCGCTGGAGCGCCTGATCGCCGATGACCCTCGGGCCGGGGTCCTGATGATGCGCGGGCTGGCCCAGCTCGTGGGGAATCGTCTGATGGAGGCCAGGGCAAAACTGTGTTTCGTGATCGCGCTGGTGTCCCACGAGCTGAAGGCGCCCCTGGCCGCCGTCGAGAGCTATCTTCAAGTGATGCTGGGCGGCTACGCGGGTGATGTTCCGGACAGACAGCGGGAGATGCTTGACCGGTGCAGCATCCGGGTGCAGGAGCTGATTGAACTAATCAACAGCCTGCTCAGGGTCTCCCGGATCGAGACCGGTGACCTCTCCGCGGAGCTCGGTGTCGAGTCCCTCCACGACATCCTCGAGAAGGCCGTGGACAATGTGGCTACCGCTGCCCGGGACAAGGGTGTGTTTCTTCGAGTGCATGTGCCCGCGGGCCTGCCGCCGCTCTTGATGGCGCCGCTTCGAATCCAGGAGGCGCTTACGAACCTACTGGACAACGCTGTGAAGTTCACACCTGCAGACGGAGAAGTCATCGTGACCGTCCAGGAGCGGGAGGCCGACATCTGTGTGCAGGTGCGGGATACCGGAATCGGTGTGGCCGCGCAAGAACTGCCAAGGATCTTCGATGAGTTCTACCGCGGGCAGATGGCTCAATCGAAGGGACTGGGGCTGGGCCTGTCGCTCGTGAAGAAGATCGTCGAGGCCCACCGGGGCCAGATCTGGGTGGAGAGCCCGCCCCCAGGAGAGACGCGCGGCACGGTCTTCACGTTTGCGCTACCCAAGGCCCTGACCGTGCAGGCCTCGCCTGGTGAGAGGCCTCCTGCCGGTCAGGGGGAGGCGGCCTGAGGTGATTCAGCGTGACGCGCTGGACCGGTGCGCCCTGTTCGGAGGGCTCGGCCCGTCGGCCCGCGACCTGGTGGCCTCGCTTGGGACCGTGGTCTCTTTTGAGGCCGGTGAGCGCATCTTCTCCGAGGGTGAGGAGGCGCGCGACTTCTACGTGATCCATGAGGGTCGGGTGGCCCTGGAAATGCGGGCCCCTGAGCAGGGAGAGGAACTGCCCAGGTCGGTGGTCGTGTCCGTGCTGGGCGCAGGCGAGAGTCTTGGCTGGTCCGCCCTGGTGCCGCCCTTCGTGCTGACGATGTCCGCGGTGTGCGTGGAGCCCGCGGTTCTCGTCGCCATCAGCGGTCCTGTTCTGCGTCGGCTGATGTCTCTGGACTGGGAGATTGGCTACCCCATCATGGCCGGGCTGGTGGATCTGGTTGAGTACCGGATGGCGAACATCCGGACCCGACTGACGCAGATGCAGGCCGTGGCCACCCATGATCTGCGCTCTCCCGCTGCCAGGGTGACAACCTACCTGGAGGCCATGCTGGCCGGAACTGCCGGCGACCTGACCGAGGATCAGCGGCACATCCTGGAGCGCTGCCGCCAGCGGTTGGCGGACCAGATCGAGTTGCTGGACCGCCTGGTGCGCGTCTCCCCGCCCGTGGCTGAGGAGCGCGGCGCGGGAGTGCCGCCAGCGCCGACGGCCCCGGCCGCCGGCCCGGTTGGGAAAGCGGAGGCGACCGGGGCGACCGATGAGTCCTCCGGCACTCCCGTTGGCGCCGCGATGGTGGTTGGCGGAGGGATCGCCGGGATACAGGCCGCGCTGGATCTGGCCGATGCCGGTATCAAGGTGCACCTGGTGGAGCGCGGCCCGGCCATCGGCGGCCGCATGGCAACGCTCGACAAGACTTTCCCCACGAACGACTGCGCGATGTGCATCCTGTCACCCAAACTCTCCGGCGTCAGGCTTCATCCCAACATAGAGATACACACATTGGCCGGGTTAGAGGGCCTGGAGGGAAGCGCAGGCGATCTCCGTGCGACCATCCGGCACCGCCCGCGCTTCGTGGACCTGCTTCGATGCACCGCGTGCGGGGACTGCGCCACGGCGTGTCCGATAGGCGTGCCCAGCGAGTTCAACGCCGCGCTGGCACCACGTACCGCGATCTACCGCTCCTATGCCCAGGCAGTCCCAGGCGCCTACGCCATTGACAAGCGAGGTACCGCGCCCTGCCGCGACGCCTGCCCCATTCACCAGCGGGCGCAGGGGTACGCGGCGCTGGTGGCTCAGGGGCGCTATGAAGAGGCGTTCCGCGTAATCCGGATGGAGAACCCCTTCCCCGGGATCTGCGGCCGCGTCTGCAACCACCGGTGCGAGGACGCCTGCTCCCGCGGCCTAGTGGACGGCCCTGTTAACCTCGCGGCGCTGAAGCGGTTCGTCGCGGATTGGGCGTATGCCCGGCCGCGGGAGCCCGAGGCGCGGATCGATCCGGTGCACACCGAGCGCGTGGCCGTCGTGGGTTCAGGCCCTGCCGGTCTTGCCGCCGCCCGCGATCTTGCGGTCAAGGGGTACCGGGTGACCATGTTCGAGGCCCTTCCCGTAGCCGGCGGCATGATGCGGGTGGGAATCCCGGAGCACCGCCTGCCCACGCCGATCATCGAGAGGGAGATCGCCGACATAACCGACCTGGGCGTTGAGATCCGATGCAACAGCCGGGTGTCGCACGTGCGCGACCTGTTTTCCGAAGGGTTCAACGCCATCTTCCTGGCCACGGGCGCCCACAGGGCCCGGAAGCTTCCCATTCCCGGGGCAGACCTACCGGGCGTGCTGGTCAGTACCGACGTGCTGCAGAACGCCCGGCTGGGCCAGCCCGTGTCGATAGGCCGGCGGGTGCTCGTCCTGGGAGGAGGCAACGTCGGTTTCGACGTGGCCAGGACATGCGCGCGGCTGGGTGCCGAGGTGCACGTGGCCTGCCCAGAGGCGCGCGAGGCGATGCCGGCCCACGCCTGGGAGATCGCCGCGGCCGAGGAAGAGGGCGTCAAGGTCCATCCCGCTACGTCTTTCGTCCGGGTGCTGGAACGGAACGGCCGCGCCGCGGGCCTGGAGTGCCGGAAGGTACGTTCCATGCGCTTCGACGAGGCGCGGCGCCTGCACCTCGACCTCGTCGAGGGCAGCGAGCACGTGCTGGAGGCGGACACGGTCATCTTCGCGATCGGCCTGGCGCCGCAGACCGAGATCACCTCCGGCCTGCCTGGCGTCGCCACCACAGCGTGGGGAACGTTGCAGGTGGAAGCGGACTCTCAGTCCGCGGGCTACCCTGGTCTGTTCGCCGGCGGTGACCTGGTTACCGGTACGGCGTTCGTGGTGGACGCGATCGCAGCCGGAGCGCGGGCAGCGCGCGGCATCCATGCCTATCTGCGCGGGGCGGTCCTGGAACCGGACCCCCTGGCCCCGGTGGCCAAGCTCACCCTGGACGAGGTCGAGGATCGGTTGCTGCGCGGGCAGATACGGTTGCAGGCGCGCTTCGGCGTCCACGAGCTCCCTCCGGGAGTGCGGCGCGCCTCGTTCGTCGAGGTGGACGAGGGGTTGACCGAGGAGGAGGCGCGTCAGGAAGCCGCGCGCTGCCTGGCCTGCGGCGTATGCGCCGAGTGTCTGGCGTGCGTGCAGGCGTGCCGCCGCGAGGCGATCAACCATGCCGAGACCGAACGCGTAAATACGCTCCGCGTCGGCGCAGTGGTACTGGCGCCTGGCATCGAGCCGTTCGATGCGGCGCACGCGGAGGCCTACGGCGTGGGCCGCTTCCCGAACGTCCTGACCGGGCCGCAGTTCGAGCGGCTCCTCTCCGCGTCAGGACCGACGCAGGGCCACGTCACCCGACCCTCCGACGGCGCGGAACCCCGCAGGATCGCCTTCCTGCAGTGCGTGGGCTCGCGCGACCAGCAGAACCGCTACTGCTCCTCGGTGTGCTGCATGTACGCAACCAAGGAGGCCATCCTGGCCAGAGAGCACCTTCCCGAGGCCGAGTGCACGATCTACTACGCGGATCTGCGCGCCTTCGGCAAGGGCTTCGATGCCTACCTCGAACGGGCCAGGAGCAACGGTGTGCGCTACATGCGCACCCGCGTGGCGTCTCTTCGTGAGGACCCGCACACCCGGTCGCTCGTCTTCAGGGTGGAGGAGAACGGGGTTGTGCGCGAGGAAGAGGCCGACCTGGTCGTCCTGGCGGTGGGTTTGACCCCGCCCAGGGACGCGGACGCGCTGGCGCGTGCCGCGGGAATAGCGCTCAACGAGCACGGATTCGCCGCCACGGTACCCTCCGCGCCCATGGAGACCAGCCGGCCCGGCGTGTTCGTGGCCGGCGGGTTCCGCGGGCCCAAGGACATCCCTGACTCTGTGGTGGACGGCAGCGGCGCGGCCGCCGCAGCGATGGCCGTCATCGGGTCGGCCCGGGGAACCCAGATCGTTCCCAAGGTCTATCCTCCTGAGATGCTGCTGGATCCGGAACCGCGGGTCGGCGTGTTTGTATGCCACTGCGGGTCGAACATCGCCGGCGTGGTGGACGTGGTCGGCCTGGCCGACCACGCCAGGACGCTGCCGGGCGTGGTACTGGCCGAGACGTCGCTCTATACCTGCTCGGCCGATACCCTGATTCGCATAAAGGAGGCAATAATCGAGGAGCACCTCAACCGGGTGGTGGTGGCGAGCTGCACACCGCGTACGCACGAACCCATCTTCCGGGAGACGCTGCGCGAGGCAGGGCTCAACCCCTACCTGTTTGAGATGGCCAACATCCGCGACCAGTGCAGCTGGGTGCACCGGGATGATCCCTCTGGCGCCACGGAGAAGGCGCATGCGCTGATCGCAGGTGCGGTCGCCCGGGCCGGCCGCCTGGCCCCGCTGCACAAGGTGCTGGTGCCGATGCGAAACGAGGCGCTGGTGATAGGCGGAGGCGTGGCAGGCCTGACCGCCGGCCTCAACCTGGCCGAGCAGGGATTCCCGGTGGTGCTGGTGGAGAGGTCACCGGCGTTGGGTGGCCGCCTGCGCTCACCCCTCCTGACATGGGGCGGCGCTCCGGCCGCGGATTCGCTGCGGGAGTTGGTCGAGCGGGTGACCGGCCATCCGCGCGTGAGGGTGATGACCGGATGCAGGATCGTTTCATCCCACGGCACGGTCGGCAACTTCGAAACCACCGTGGCAGGCCCGGATGGCGAGCACAGATTCGGGCACGGGGTGACCGTCATCGCCACCGGCCTTCAGGAGTGGAAGCCCACTGCCTACGGGGCCGGTGAGGACGCACGCGTGGCGACGCTCTCGGAGTTTGAGGCGCGCCTCATGACAGGCGGCGGGCCGCCCGCGGAAACACCGGAATCGGTGGTCATGCTGTTGTGCGCCGGCCCCTGGGACCGCATGCCCTTCTACTGCAGCCGTACCTGCTGCGCCCAGTCCCTTGCGGCCGCGCTGGCGTTCAAGCGCGCGAACCCCGAGGTTCCGGTTACGGTCATCGCCCGCGAGATCCGAACCTACGGGTTCACCGAGGAGCTGTACACCCAGGCGCGGGAGGCCGGGGTCGTGGTGTTCCGCCACTCGGCCGAAGAGCCCCCGCAGATCACGCGCTCTCCCGAGGCCCTCAGCGTCACCGTGCGGGACCAGGCGCTCGGCGAGGAGATCACCCTGGACGCTGGCTTGCTCGTGGTGGCGCCGGCTCAGGTGCCCTCGGACGGCGCGTCCGACCTTACCACGATCTTCAAGGTGCCGGCGTCCGCGGATGGCTTCTTCCTGGAGGCCCATGTGAAGTTGCGGCCGGCGGAGTTCGCCAGCGAGGGGCTGTTCCTCTGCGGCGGCGCCCATTACCCCAAGCCGCTTGACGAGGCGATCGCCCAGTCCCTGGCATCGGCGGCCCGGGCCAGCACCCTGTTGTGGCGCGACAGCCTGGAGGTCGGCGGCGTCGTCGCCGCGGTGGATCGCGACCGCTGCACAACCTGCCTGACCTGCCTCCGAGTGTGCGCCTATGACGCCATGTCGTTTGATGCCGACGGCATCGCCGTCATCGAGCCCACCCGCTGCCAGGGCTGCGGCCTGTGCGTGGCGGCATGTCCGGGCAGCGCGCTCAGTCTGGGACACTACTCGCGAGACCAGATGCTGGCCAAGATCGCCGCGCTGCTGGGCGAGATGGAGGTAGTTCGTGTCAACTGACGTTGCCCCGGTCCCGGCGGAGATCGAGGCCGCTCCGGCCGCGGTGGAGATCGTGGCCTTCTGCTGCTTCTACTGCGCCTACGCCGCGGCCGACCTGGCGGGCGTGATGCGCCTGGCCTATCCGCCCAACGTGAAGGTGATACTGCTGCCGTGCACCGGCGGAATTGACTCGATCTACATCCTGCGCGCCTTCGAGGCCGGGGCCGACGGGGTGTTCGTGGCAGGGTGCCTGGAAGGGCAGTGCCACTACCAGGTGGGCAACTACCACGCCAAGGCGCGTGTCCGATACCTCAAGGAGCGCCTCGACGAGGTAGGCATCGGTGGGCAGCGCCTGGAGATGTTCAATCTCTCCTCGGCCCAGGGCCCGCGGTTTGCCGAGATAGCCCGAGAGATGACCGAGCGCATTACCGCGCTGGGCCCGACGCCGATCAGGCGGGCCCGGATCGGAGCGGACCCGTGACGAGGTCAACAATAGCCCGTTCAGTGACCCGTTCCACGCTTGCCCACGAGGTCCGGCAGGAGAGCGGCCAGGATCTTCCGCTCTGCTTCCAGTGCAAGGTCTGTACCAGCGGATGCCCGCTGGCCGCGGAGATGGACCTGGCGCCTCACGCCGCGATGCGCGCGCTGCAGCTTGGGGTTGACGAGCGGTTGCTGAGGGGCAACACCTTCTGGTTGTGCGCCTCCTGTCAGGCGTGCACGGCGCGCTGCCCCCAGGGGATTGACGTGGCCCGCGTCATGGATGCGCTCCGGATCGTCGCCGCGCGGCGGAGGGTTCCAGCGCGCCCCCCCGAGGCGCTGATCTTCACGCAGGCCGCGGTTCGTAGCATCCGCCTGTTTGGGCGCCTGTTCGAGGCGGGTGTGGGAGCAGAGGTCAATCTCCGGATGCGCCAGCCGCTCCGCCAGGGGAAGTTCGCGCTTCGATTGATGAAGGCGGGCAAGCTTCGACTGGTGCCCGACCTGCCAGGTCGCCCTTCGGGTAGACAGGCGGACGCGGGCGAGATCGCATACTACCCCGGGTGCGCGCTGCACGCCAGCGCAAGGGAGTACGATACCTCCACACGCGGGGTTGCCGCGGCCCTCGGTGTGCGGCTGCGCGAGATCAGCGGGTGGCGCTGCTGCGGGGCCAGCGCGGCGCACCAGACCTCCGCCGATCTTGCCCTGGAACTGCCGCTGGCCAACCTGAGCCTCGCGGCCCGGGCAGGGCACGCAGCCGTAACCGCGCCCTGCGTCGCCTGCTTCTCCCGGCTGCGCCATGCCCAGGTGGAAGGAGCAGACCGGGCGCCGCAGGCGCTGCGCGTGCAGCACCTGCTGCACACCTTCCTGGAAGGCGGGCTGGAATCGGTCCGTGCCAGGGTCAAGCGGCCGCTACGAGGCATGCGGGTGGCCTGCTACTACGGCTGCCTGCTCACGCGGCCGCCGGCGATCACCGGAGCCGAACGGCCGGAGTATCCGATGGAGATGGATCGGTTGATATCAGCGCTGGGCGGGGTGCCGGTCCCCTGGTCGTACAAGACCGAGTGCTGCGGCGCAGGGCACGCCATCGTGCGCCCGCAACTCGTGATCGAACTAACCGGACGAATCTTGCGGGACGCTCAGGGCGCCGGCGCCGAGGCGCTGGCGGTGGCCTGCCCTCTGTGTCACAACAACCTGGACGCCAGGCAGGACGAGGCGGCACACGCCGCCGGGCTGCCCCCCATGCCGGCCTTCTACTTCACGCAACTGATGGCACTGGCGTTCGGCCTCAAGGAGCACGCCGCGGGCCTGAAGGGTCTGATGACCGATCCGCGCCCGCTACTCCAGATGCGGGGGCTGACAGACAGCGGCGCCGAGATCTGATCACAGGGAGGTAGACATGTACCCGGAGACGCCAATCAATGAGTTCCTATCGAAGCTCGCATCTGCCGCCCCGGAGCCGGGCGGCGGAGCCGCGGCCGCGTTGACCGCGGCCACCGGTGCTGCTCTGGTCAGCATGGTGGCCAACCTGACAGTGGGGAGAGAGAAGTACGCGGCGGTCCAGGCGGAGATGGAGCAGGCCAGGGATAGGGCCGACGCGCTGCGAGGAGAGTTCCTGGAGGCCATTGACAAGGACGCCGAGTCTTTCCGGCGGGTGATGGATACCTACAAGCTGCCCCGAGAGACCGAGGAGCAGAAGGCCATTCGCAAGGCCGCGATACAGCAGGCCCTGCGCGAGGCCTCCGAGATCCCGGCCGGCGTGATCCACCTGTGCGAGGAGGTGGCACGCCTGAGCAAGGTCGTGACCGAGAAGGGCAACGTGCAGCTGATCACCGACGCCGCCATCGCGGCGCTGCTGGCCGACTCAGGGGCCCAGAGCGCCGCGCTCAACGTCAAGATCAACCTGGGCCCCATCGGCGATCCCGCGTTCACCGATTCGCTGTGGGCAGAGATCCGGGCCACGCTCGAGGGCATATGTGCGGTGCGCGACGAGGTCCTCAAGATCACCTACGAGAGGCTCGGGTGAGCGCCGATGGCAGAGATCATTGACGGCAACACTATCGCCGAGGAGATCAAGTCCGAGCTCAAGGCCGAGATCGCGCGGATGCAGGCGTCCGGGCGCAATCCGGGCGTGGCCACGCTTCTGGTCGGAGATGACTACGGCGCGAAGATGTACCGGCGGCAGGTAGAGCGCACCGCGGCAGAGATAGGGCTTGCCTACAGGGACGTCTCGCTCCCGGCAGAGGCCACCCTGGAGGACGTCGTCAGTGCGATGCGCGCGCTCAACCTGGACCCGATGGTGCACGGCATCCTGCCGCTGCGGCCGTTCCCCAAGGGTATGCCTGAGGCGCCCGTGCTCGAAGCCCTGGATCCGGCCAAGGACATTGATTGCTTGCATGCGATCAACGCCGGCCGGCTGTCACTGGGGCAGCCCCTGGTCTACCCGGCTACCCCGTGGGCCTGTTATGTCCTGCTGGAGAGGTTCTACGCCCACAAGGGTTTGGACCCGAAGACGGCGTTCGAGGGCAAGGACCTGGTCATCGTGGGGCGCAGCAACATCGTGGGCAAGCCCGCCTACTTCCTGGCGCTGGAGCGAAACGCGACGACCACCACCGTGCACTCTTTTACCTCTCGGGCCGGCACGCTGCCCGCGCACACGCGCAGGGCCGACATCCTCATCGTCGCCATGGGCAAGGCCGAGTTCATCACCGCAGAGATGGTCAAGCCGGGCGCCATCGTCGTGGACGTGGGCATCAACATGAAGCCGGTTCTGGACGGCGCAGGCCAGCCGGTGCTGGACGACCGCGGCCGCCCCAAGCGCAAGACGGTGGGCGACGTTGCCTTCGACGAGGTCCGGGAGGTCGCCGGTGCCATCACTCCGGTCCCGGGCGGGGTCGGGTCGGTCACCAACATGCTGCTCATGCGCAACGTGGTTCGGGCCGCGGGGAGGGCCTGATTATGCCCTCTGCCGCTTCGGGCGCCACGGCCCGGCCGCGCAAGGCCGTATACCTAGGCGATCCGCTGGCCGAACCTCCGCCGCCCGAGCTGCTGGCCATCCTGGAGCGTCACCGGGGCCGCGGCGATGTGCTGGTGACCGTACTGCAACAGATCCAGGCGCAGTACGGCTACCTCCCAGAGCGTTCCATGCGGCACGCCTCCAGGGAGCTGAGCATTCCCCTGGCGCGCCTGTACGGTGTGGCGACGTTCTACAACCAGTTCCGCTTCACGCCACCGGGCCGCATCCAGTTGCAGGTGTGCTGCGGCACGGCCTGCCACGTCGGGGGCGCTCCGGCAATCGTGGAGAGGCTGAAGTCGCAATTGCAGATCGCGGAGAACCAGACGACCCCGGACGGCATGTTCACGCTCCAGACCGTCTTCTGCGTCGGTTGCTGCAGCCTGGCCCCGGTCGTCATCGCCAGCGGCGCGGCACACGGCCGCATGACGCCGGGAGGAGCAGAGAGCCTGGTGCGCGATCTGGGTGCGGCAGAGGAGGGCCGTCCGTGAGGTCCACGGTCAAGGTCGGGACTTCCACATGTGGCCTGGCCACAGGAGCCGAGGCCACCTTCCGTGCCCTGCAAGAGGTGGTGTCAGAGGCCGGGCTGGCGGTCTCGACCCAGCGTACGGGCTGCCTTGGCGCGTGCCACCGCGAACCTCTGGTGGAGATCGTTGTGGGCGGCGCGCACGCGCTCTACGGCCCTGTCACCGCCGACCGGGCGCGGCCCCTGCTGGAAGGGCACTTCGCTCTACATGGAGCACCTCTGCCACCGGAGGACTGGGTTGTCAGCCGCACCCCCGATCGTCGCGACTACGCCTTCTTTGCCCCGCAGGTGAAGGTGACCACGGCCAACTGCGGGGTCATAGATCCGCTCTCACTGGAAGACTACCTCGCGGCCGGAGGCTACGAAGGACTGCGCCGGGCGCTGGCGATGTCACCCGAGGCCGTCGTCGCAGCCGTCACTGAAAGCCGCCTGCGGGGACGGGGAGGAGCGGGCTACCCCACGGGTCTCAAGTGGAAGATCTGCCGCAGCCAGCCAGATCCGCTGAAGTACCTGGTCTGCAATGCCGACGAGGGAGACCCCGGCGCGTTCATGGACCGGACCCTCGTCGAGAGCGATCCGCACCGTGTCCTGGAGGGCATGATCATCGCGGCATACGCGATCGGGGCGCGGTGGGGATATGCGTACGTTCGGGCCGAGTATCCCCTCGCGGTCAAGCACCTGGAAGCGGCGATCGCGCACGCCCGCGACGCGGGCTACCTCGGGACCGATATCCTGGGCTCCGGGGTAGATTTCGATGTGATCGTCAAGGAAGGGGCCGGCGCGTTCGTGTGTGGGGAAGAGACGGCGCTGATGCACTCGATCGAAGGCCGGCGGGGAACGCCCCGCATGCGCCCGCCGTATCCCGCCGCGTCAGGGCTGTGGGGGCATCCGACGAACATCAACAACGTCGAGTCCTATGCCAGCGTACCGAGCATCATGACGGGCGGCGCCGAATGGTTCTCGGGCTTGGGAACGTCCGAGAGCGGAGGAACCAAGACCTTTGCCCTTGCCGGCGCGATCCAGCGCACCGGTCTGGTGGAGGTACCCATCGGTGTGACCCTGAGGCAGGTGATCTTCGACGTCGGGGGCGGCATCCGAGACGGGCGCAGCTTCAAAGCGGTGCAGATCGGCGGGCCCTCGGGCGGGTGTCTTCCGGAGCACCTGCTGGATACACCCGTGGACTACGGTCCGCTGCGGGCCACAGGCGCCATCATGGGCTCCGGCGGAATGGTCGTGGTGGACGATACCACCTGCATGGTGGACCTTGCCCGATACTTCCTGAGCTTCACGCAGGACGAGTCTTGTGGCAAGTGCATTCCCTGCCGGATTGGAACCCGCAAGATGCTCGGTATCCTCACCAAGATCACCAGGGGCGAGGGCGACGCTGCCGATCTTGACCGCCTGCAGCAGGTGGCGCACACCATCCACACCACCTCGCTCTGTGGGTTGGGCCAGACAGCGCCCAACCCGGTGCTGACCACCCTGCGGTACTTCCGGGACGAGTACGCGGCGCACATCCACGACCGGCACTGCCCGGCGGGGACGTGCACTGCATTGAGGTGACGACATGGTGACGTTGACCATTGACGGGAGGAAGGTCGAGGCGGGAGCGGGCTCTACGGTGCTCGACGCCGCGCTGGCCGCCGGGATCGAAATCCCCCGCCTGTGCCATCACCCTGAGCTGACACCCTGGGGCGGGTGCCGGCTCTGCCTGGTGGAGGTGGAGGGGCAGCAGGGGTCGGTTCCGAGTTGTGGCCTGGCTGCCGCCGACGGCCTGGTGGTCACCACCAACAGCGAGCAACTCACGGCGCAGCGGCGCGAGGTGCTCGATCTGCTGCTGTCAGACCACCCCCTGAACTGCGTCGTCTGCGAAAAGGCGGGCGCCTGCGATCTGCAGCGCTATGCCTACGAGTTTGGCATCTCCGAGAGCAGCCACGAGAAGGAGATCGCGCGCAAGCTCTACCAGGACGAGAACGCATTTCTCGTGCGGGATCATCAGTACTGCATCCTGTGCACGCGCTGCGTGCGCGTCTGCGACGAGGTCGTGGGTGCCAGCGCGATCGAGGTGGCGCAGCGTGGATTCGGGGCGTTGGTGGCCACACCGTTCGACGCGCCGCTCGTGGACACGCCCTGCACCTTCTGTGGCAACTGCGTCCAGCTCTGCCCGACCGCCGCGCTGGTGCCGGTGGATCGCATCGGCAAGGGCCGCGAGTGGGACCTGACCCGCACACGCACGATCTGCCCGTACTGCGGCACGGGCTGTGGGATCGAGGTGGCCACTCGCGGCGGCGAGGTTGTGTCCGTCTCAGGCTACGGCGCGCCGGCCAACGGCGAGTTCCTCTGCACCAAGGGCCGGTTTGGCCTCGGGTTCGTGGGGCACCCGGACCGGCTGCGGCGGCCACTGGTCCGGCGCGATCTGGCCTACTCCATGGGACTCGTCGACACGCCCCCGCCCGTGGCGCTCGGCCGCTCCCCGCTGGGCCGCGCGCCCGCGGCGGGCGAGACGCACGTCGAGGTGGACTGGGAGGTCGCCCTGGACCTGGTCGCCGATCGCCTGGCCGCGATCGTGAAGGAATCAGGCCCTGACTCCTTTGCCGGAATCGGCTCGGCCCTCTGCACCAACGAGGACAACTACGTCTTCCAGAAGCTGGTGCGCGGGGTCATAGGCACCAACAACGTGGATCTCTGCGCCAGGCTCTGACACGCTCCCTCGGTGGCCGGTCTGGCCGCCGCCTTCGGAAGTGGAGCAATGACCAACAGCATCAAGGAGATCCGTGACGCCAATTGCATCCTGGTCATAGGATCGAACACCGGCGAGGCGCACCCGGTCATCTCCTACGAGGTGGTCAGGGCGACGAGGCGCGGGGCGACGCTGATCGTGATTGATCCCAGGAAGATCAGCCTGACCCGCCACGCTGCGCTCCACCTGCGGCCGGCGCAGGGTACCGACCATGCGCTCTACCTGGGCATGCTGAACGCCATCGTGACCCGCGGATGGCTCGACCAGGAGTTTGTTGCCGCGCGCACCGAGGGATTCGGGGCGCTGGCCGCCCACCTCGAGGCCTGGACCCCGGAGGTCGCGGCCGCGGCGTGCGGCGTGCCCGCCGGGCAGATCGTCGAGGCAGCCCGGCTCTACGCGTTGGGGTTGCGCCGGACCGCGGCGGAGGGCGGCCAGAACGCGCCGCCGCGCGGGGCGTCTACCATTCTCTACGGGATGGGAATAACCGAGCGCTCCAACGGCACCGAACTTGTCAAGACGCTGGCGAACCTGGCCATGGTGACCGGGCAGATCGGCCGTCCCTCCACCGGGGTCAACCCGCTGCGGGGGCAGGTGAACGTGCAGGGCGGGTGCGACATGGGCTCGCTGCCCAACGTCTATCCTGGATACCAGCAGGCCGCCGACCCTGCGGTGCGCGCCAAGTTCGCGCGGGCCTGGGCGCTGCGGCAGTCCAAGGCCGGCCGGGATCTGACCATGCCCGAGGCGCCCGGACTAACCTTCATCGAGATGGTCCGGGCCGCGGCCGATGGGCGGATCCGGGCGATGTACATCATGGGCGAGAACCTCATGATGACCAACCCCGACGCGACCCTGATGGAGCGGGCGATGCGCTCGCTCGAGTTCCTGGTGGTCCAGGAGATCTTCCTGACCGAGACCGCCCAGCTGGCGCACGTCGTGCTGCCAGCGGCCTCGTTTGCGGAGAAGAGCGGTACCTTCACGAACACCGAACGGCGCGTGCAACTCGCCCGCCCCTTTGCCCCTCCGCCTGGTGAGGCACGGCCCGACTGGGCAATCCTCTGCGAGGTGGGCCGCCGTCTGGGCCGGCGGCTCCGCCGCCCCCTGCGCTGGGACTACGGTTCGGCGGCCGAGGTCATGCGCGAGGTCGCCGCGTTGTGCCCGATCTTCGGTGGCATCACCCACGAGCGGCTGGAGGCCGCGGGGCTGCAGTGGCCGTGCCCGACCCCTGAGCACCCTGGGACGCTCTTCCTGCACGCGGGGCAGTTCTCGCGGGGCAGGGGGCGGTTCCACGTGACGTCCCCGGCACGCCCGTTCGAACCCACCGATGACGCCTACCCGCTGGTGCTTTCCACCGGCCGAATCCTGTACCATTACAACGGCGGACCCATGACGCGGCGGGCCGGGCCCCTGGACTGGCGCGAGCCGAGGGCCTACGCACAGATCCACACCGAGGATGCCGCGCGCGCCGGCGTGCGCGACGGCCAGGCGTGTTTGATAAGCAGCAGGCGCGGCAGCATCCGCGTCCAGGCCCGGGTGGGAGATGTTGTCCCTGTGGGGATGATCTACGTGCCGTTCCATTTCCGCGAGGCCGCGGCCAACCTGCTCACCCATGCCGACGGGCTGGACGCCGGTGCCAAGACACCTGAGTTCAAGTTCGCGGCGGTGCGCCTCGAACGGCTGCGGGCCGAGCGTTCGGGCGCTGCCGGGGGGTCGCATCCGCCGCCGGAGTAGGCCAAACGCATGCGGCTTCACCTTAAGATCTCCCTATGGACCGTTGCCATTCTCGTGGTGGTGGGCGGGATCTCGGTCTATGCCCTCTACGCCTTCCAGCGCCGCGCCTCGATCCAGCAGTTCGAGATCATGGCGCACACGCTCAAGACGACCATCCTCAACAGTCTAGAGATCACGATGGTGCGCAACAACCAGGAAGAGATGCGCGAGATCATCCGCCTGATTAAGCGCGAGGACATGATCCGTGATGTGACCATCTACTCGCGAGAAGGCCGCGTGTGGGCCTCGTCGGGAGTTCGGACCGAGGTGCCTGCGCGGGAGGCAGACGCGCTCCAGAGGGCGGCCGGCGGCCAGACACACCTTACCGTGGAGGACCAGGGCGCGGGCGAGATAGCGGTACTGACGCCGGTGTTCAACAAGCCGGCGTGCCACGCCTGCCATGCCGCCGATCCACCGGTCCTGGGTGTGATTAGCGTCTCCCTCTGGACGGAGCCCATCGCCGGCCAACTACGAAGCAGCGCTCAACTGCTGGCCGGATTTGTGGCCTTCACCTTTCTGCTGGCACTGGGTACCCTGAGCCTGCTTTTGGGCAGGCTCGTGCTGGACCCACTGGCGGCCATGGTCACCGCGGTGCGGCAGGTAGCGGGCGGACAGTACAGCGCCCGCGTTGCGGTGCGGGGGCGGGATGAGCTCGGTGTGCTTGCCGGATCGGTGAACGAGATGGCGGAGCGCATAGACCATTACACCGCGGCCCTGAACACGCAGATCGGCGACCTAACCGAGCGGCTGGCAAGTCTGGGGATCTGCGGACGCGCCCTGACCGGTGCTTCGGACCTCTCGGCGGCCATGGGCGACATGACGCGGGGCCTGCGGGACGTGCTGCGGGCCGACCTGGCCGCGGTGTACCTGCACGACGACCGCCTCCTCCGACTGACCTGCCGGTCCGGCGAAGGCCACCTGCCGGACCGGGTGCTGTTCGGAGAGGGTGCGGTAGGAGGCGCCGCGGCGCTGCGCCGGTTGGTGCAGCTGCCCGGTACCGAGCACGGCGCCACCCTCGCCGCCCCGCTGCTCATCAAGGACAGCCTGCTCGGTGTCCTCTTGGTCGCGCGCCAGCCCACGTGGCCGTTCGTCGAGGCGGATGTGAGCCTGATGGCCACCCTGTCCAACCAGCTCGCGATCACCATGGAGAACGTGCGGCTCTTCGAAGAGGTGCGCGCCAAGGAAGCGCACAGGGGAGAACTGCTGAGCAAGTTGATAACGGCCCACGAGGACGAGCGCCGCAGGATAGCCCGCGAGCTCCACGACGAGGTGAGCCAGTCGCTGACCGGCCTGTTGATGGGCATCACGGCGGCCGAGAGTCTCCGGGATCCTGCCGCCGTGCGGCAGCGCATGGACGCGCTCTACGCCTCCACAGAGGCCACCCTTGAGGAGGTTCGGAAGCTCATCTACGATCTGCGCCCGACCGCCCTCGACGACCTGGGCCTGGTCTCGGCGGTCCGCGCCCATGCCCGCGATCTTCTGGAGACCGCGGGCGTGGCCCTGTCGTTCGACGCCTCCGGGTTTGGCCACCGCCGCCTGAGCGCCGCGGTAGAGACCACCGTGTTCCGCGTGGCCCAAGAGGCGATCACCAACGTCGCCCGCCACGCACGGGCGCGTTCGGTTGCGGTGCGATTGGCGCTGAAGGGCGGGATGCTCACGCTGATTGTCGAAGATGACGGCGTGGGTTTTGACCTGGCCGGAGCCGTGGGCCGCCCGCCGGACCGCAGGATGGGTATCCTAGGCATGCAGGAGCGGGCCGCACTGATCGGAGGCGAATTGCACATTGACTCCAAGCGGGAGCACGGGACCCGCGTGGAGCTCACCGCGCGGATACGGGAGGGCGAGGCATGACGGCTGAGCGGGTGCGGGTGCTGATCGTTGACGACCACGCGCTGGTGCGTGAGGGCATCAAGTCGTTGCTGCAGGATGTCCCGGAGATCGAGGTGATAGGTGAAGCCGGGGACGGGTTCGCGGCGATCGAGGAGGCGCGCCGGCTTCGGCCGGACGTCGTGCTGATGGACATCGCCATGCCGCGGATGACCGGGGTGGAGGCCACCAGGCACATTCGGGAAGAGATGTCTGAGGTGCAGGTCGTGGCGTTGACGATTCACGACAACGAGGAGTACCTCTTTCAGATGCTGCGGGCGGGCGCGGCCGGCTACGTGCTCAAGAAGGCGCATCCATCGGAGATGCTCACGGCGATCGAGGCGGCCATGCGTCAGGAGACCTATCTGACGCCGGCGATGGCGAAGGGCCTGGTGTCGGATTACCTGCGGCGCGTCCGCACCGGTGAGGAGCAGATTGTCTACCGCGACCTCACCGACCGTGAGCGCGAGGTGCTCAAGCTCATCGCCGAGGGATACACCAACCCCGAGATAGCCAAACTACTGCACATTAGCGTCAAGACAGTGCAGGCGCACCGCGGGCACATCATGGAGAAGCTCGACCTGCACCGCCCGGCTGCGCTCATCATGTACGCGATCCGCAAGGGGTTGGTCGAGACGGACGGCTAGACAGCCACGTGGTCAAGATGGAGGAGGACATGCGGACAATCGCTTATCAGGACGTCGCAGATGCCGCGAGGCGACTGTGCATTGATGCCAACGTCCACCTGGGAGAGGACGTGCTCGGGCTGCTTCGCTCCGCCCGAGAGAGGGAACCCTCGACGCTCGGCCGGCGCGTGCTCGAAGAGATCCTGGAGAACAACCGGATAGCCGCAGCAGAGACCGTGCCCATATGCCAGGACACCGGGACGGCCTTCGTGTTCGTGGAGCTGGGCGACGAAGTCCGCATCAACGGCGGAGGGCTGCGCGACGCCGTGGACGAGGGCGTGCGCCGGGGATACACCGAGGGGTATCTGCGAAAGTCCATGGTGTCGGACCCGCTCCGGCGCCGGAACACCGGTGACAACTCGCCTGCCGTCGTGCACGTCGAGCTCGTACCCGGCGACCGCGTGCGCATGATCCTTCTGCCCAAGGGCGGCGGTGCGGAGAACATGAGCCGGATGACCATGCTGACCCCTGCCGACGGCGAGGGGGGCGTGCGGGCCTTCGTGATCGAGACCGTGGAGAGGGCCGGCCCCAACGCCTGCCCGCCCGTCGTTGTAGGTGTCGGGATCGGCGGGACCTTCGATACCGTCGGTTTCCTGGCCAAGCGGGCGCTGATCCGGGAGGCGGGAGAGCGCCACCCGGATCCCTTCTACGCCCGCATGGAGGAGGATCTCCTGGCGGCCATCAACGCGCTCGGCGTGGGTCCGATGGGGTACGGGGGCGAGACCACAGCGCTCGACGTGCGCATTGAGGTCTACCCATGCCACATCGTAAGTCTGCCGGTGGCGGTCAACCTGCAGTGTCACGCGGCGCGCGTGGCCCGCGCCGAACTCTGAGATACCGGAGATGGTGCCCATGGACCCGAAAAGCCTGACGACGCCCTGGTCCGATGCGACCGTGGAAGGACTGCGCGCAGGGGATCTCGTCCTAGTAAGCGGCGTGATCTACGGGGCGAGGGACGCTGCGCACAAGCGCCTGGTAGAGGCACTTGAGCGTGGCGAAACGCTGCCCGCCGATCTGCGCGGCCAGCTTGTCTACTATGTTGGTCCGACACCGGCCAGGCCCGGCCAGGTGATCGGCTCGGCCGGGCCGACGACCAGTACGCGTATGGACACATATGCTCCCACGCTCCTGGCCCAGGGGCTGAAGGGAATGATCGGCAAGGGCTACCGTTCCCAGCCCGTGCTGGAAGCCATGCGGCGTCATCGAGCCGTCTACATGGCGGCGACCGGCGGAGCTGGAGCGCTTCTGGCGCGGTGCTTCACCCGCGCCGAGGTTGTAGCCTACGAGGACCTGGGCCCAGAAGCCCTCTTTCGGTTCGAGGTGGCCGACTTCCCCGTTATCGTCGTCAACGACGCCTTCGGGGGAGACCTGTACGCTGAGGGGAAGAAGGCCTTTAGCAGAGCCACCCCTGGATGACGTTCCTGGCCCGCTCTACGAGGGCGGGCAGGGCAGCGCGCACCGGTTCGGAGAGGTCCGCGCCGAGATAGACTTCGGGTGTGCGCTCCACCGCCACAACGTGGATCTCCTCGGGCAGCTCCAGCCCCACTGCGGCGCCTATGGCAAGGGCCTCGCCGTACCCCACGTAGTGCGCCGATGGGCTGCGGACCACCGACGGCTCCAGCGAGAACTCGGATATCGTCCCCGGCCGCCCGCCGGTGGCCTGGCTGTCCACGAGCAGCACGCGGCGGGCGCCCACCACCTCGTCCAGGAGGGCCAGGCCGGAACGCACGCTGGTCCGGACCGACAAGCCGTCGCCCCGCAGGGTTTCGGCAACCAGCAGGCCCGCCGCGTCGTCACCCAGCAGGTCGTTCCCGACGCCCAGGACGAGAATGTCCTTGCCGCTCATCGCCTGATCTGGCGCACGAGTTCCCCCGCGCTGTCGTAGACCGAGGCAACCAGCGGCATCTCCCCTGGCAGCGAGTGCGTGGCGCACCCGTGGCAGGGATCGTAGGCCCGGAAGGCCATCTCGACCATGTTGAGGAGCCCGTCGTCCACCACGCCCTTGTGGATGACGCCCTTGGCGGCACTGTCCACCGACATGGCGATCCGCGCCGCGTTGTTCTGTGTGGCCACGATGAGATTGGCCCGGGCGATGAGCCCCCGGTCATCGGTCTCGTAGTGGTGTATCAACGTGCCCCTGGGTGCTTCAACGATGCCCACGCCGACCGAGGGCTGCTTGGTGGGCAGCACGCGCAGCTCTGTGCTCGTGATCTCAGGATCATCGGTCAGCTCCACCAGACGCTCGGCGGCGTACAGCAACTCGATCACCCGGGCCCAGTGGTTGGCCAGGGTGTGATGGACCGGCTTGCCGCCCAGCGCGGCGTAGAACTCCTCGTAGGCCTGCTGTGCCAGGGGCGTTGCCATCCCATCCGAGGCGTTGAGGCGCGCCAGGGGAGCCACGGCGTAGACGCCGCTTTCTGGGCCCTCAACGAAGCCCTTCCATCCGACCGGCTTCAGGTAGCAGAACTTGACGTAGCTCCACGGTTCAACGTGCTCCGCGACGTAGTTCAGGTAGTCCCCGGGCTTGAACTTGGCGTACTCCCTTCCAGAAGGGTCCACCACGCGGATCATGCCGTCGTAGAAGTTGACCTTGTTGTTGGCGTCCACCATGCCCATGTAGTAGGTCCGGTGGGTATAGGCATCCGAGGTAATGAGGCGGACGTAGTCGGGGTTCGCCAGCACCACCTTGCGGAAGACATCGAGCGTGAACTTGGCGAACTCCACCGAGCGGGCCGCCACCTCCCGGAAGCGTGGAAGATCTCCCGGGGCGATGCCCTTGGCTACCCCACCGGGCAACCCCAGGACAGGGTGGATCGTCTTGCCGCCCAGGTAGGTCTCCAGGTCGCGGAGCTCACGGCGCATCGCGATGACCTGCTTGCCGATCTCGATCCCGACGGCGGCAATGACCCCCAGGACGTTGCGCTGCTCCTTGGGGGCGGTGGGTCCCACCACGAAGTCCGGGCCGCCCAGGAAGTAGAAGTGCAGCGCGTGGTCCTCGACCATGAAGAGCGAGTAGTCCAGTTCGCGGATCTTCCTGGCCGCGGGCGGTGGTTCCACCTTGTACAGGTCGTCCAGCGCCTTGGTTGACGCCATGTGATGTGCGAGCGGGCAGACCCCGCAGATGCGGGAGGTGATCTGGGGCATGTCCTCGGCAGGACGCCCCCGGCTGAAGGTCTCAAACCCGCGCAGCTCAGGCACCTGGAAATAGGCGCGCTCAACCTCTCCCGCCTCGTCCAGGAAGATATCTATCTTGCCGTGCCCTTCCAGGCGCGTTATTGGGTCAATCACCACCCGCCGTCGCTGGCTGTAGGCCTGGTCCGCACGCTCCTTGCCCGCTTCCCATGCCTGCTGTGCGGCCTGAGAGATCTTCTTTGTCATTGTCCCTCACCGGGTCCTTTCTCGCGGCATCTATCGCGCAAGCGCAAATGCAGGTGCTACCAACTCCGTGCCTATGCCCAGCCGCTTCGCGGGTATTCCCATCGCGAGCCCGAGCAACTGCGTGAAGTAAAGGATCGGCAAGGATAGATTCGTGCCGAACTCGCGATTCACGTGCCGCTGGTAGCATTCCAGGTTGAGCTGGCACAGCGGGCAGACGGTTGCGATCACCTGAGCGCCGCGATCCACGGCGTTCTGGAGCAGGTCGCGTACCATGGTCAGCGCCGCCCTGCGGTTGGTCACGATCAGTGAACCGCCGCAACACCGGAGCTTGAGCGGGTAGTCGGTAGGGGTCGCCCCTACGGCGGAGAGCAGATCCTCGAAGAACCGGGGATGCTCCACGTCCTCCCGGTCCTTCTGCGGCCTGACCACCTGGCAGCCGTAGTAGGGCGCAACGCGAAGGCCTTTCAGGGGGCTAGAGACCCGCTTCTTGATCTCGTCGATCCCCACGTCTCTCACGAAGACCTCTATCAGGTGCCGCACCTGGATGCTCCCTGAGAACTGCAGGTCGTCTTCCTGCAGGGCGTAGTTGATGTGCTCCGCCAGATCAGGGTCTTCCTTCAGGTGCGCGTTGGTGAAGTACATATTCTTGTAGCAGCCGCTGCAGGGCGCCACAAGGTCCAGGCCGGTCTTCTCGGCAATGGCCAGGTTGCGCGCGGACAGCGTGTGCGCAAGGAGTTCGTCAACGTGGAAGTACGCGGTGGCGCCGCAGCAGTTCCAGTCCTCCAGCTCCTTGAGCTCCACGCCCAGCCGTTGCGCAACCTCCATGGTGGAGACGTGGTAGGATGCCGCCATCTTTTCCAGGGAACAACCCGGGTAGTAGCTGTAGGCCTTCATGCCACCCTCCCCATCGGGATGATCCGGTTGAGGACCCCCCTGAACCTGGCCGACCTCTTGAGCCGCTTGGGGAAGAGGGGCAGGCGCCCCTTCATGAAGAGGGCCAGGGCGTTGCGGGCGTCGTACAGGAAGGTCCTCAGGCCGTAGTGGAAGAGGTAGGGCGTAGCCAGCGCGGGCTCGAAGGACTTCCCGTTCTTCAAGATCATCCTCGCGAACCGCCGGGAGAAGTCCGCGCCGATCGTGCCTCTCCTGATGTGGTTCCTCCACATGGAGTAGCGCTTGAGGCCGTACATCATGCCCGCGATGTCTATGCCCGCCGGGCACCTCACGGTGCACTGGTAGCAGGAGGCGCAGTACCAGAAGGCGTTGCTCGACAGCACGGGCTTCCTGAGATCCGCCCGGATCAACGCGATGATGTTGCGCGGCGAGTGGTCCATGAAATCGGCCACCGGACAAGTCGAGGAGCAGGTGCCGCACTGGATGCAGCTCTGCACCGGATTCGTCTCCGCGCTGTACAGCAGGTTGACGATCTCACTTGAAAACGAGGGTTTCACTGGCATCGTATGATCTCCCTGTGTCTACTATACTACTTCGGTGCCTTGCGCTTTGCCGCCAGTTCGAGTAAGGCGCTCACCTTGTCCAGGAGAAGCTTGGGCTCCACCGGTTTCTCCACCAACTCGTCCACCGGAAGGAGGTGAGGATGGAGGGGCTGGCCCGGGAACAGGAAGGCGATCTGTTCGCGCAGCCCCGTGATTATCAGTACCGGGATCTGGCTCAGGACGGGGTCCTTCCTCAACTTGCGTGCCACCATGATCCCCTCTGCGCCTCGCCCCATCATGATGTCCAGCAGCAACAGGTCGTAGGGTTTGGTCTTGAGCGCCTCCAGTCCGGTCCGAGGATTGTAGGCGGCGTCAACCAAGTAGCCCGCGGATTCCAGAATGGACTTGATCCCCTCCACGAAGTCGGGATCATCGTCTACTATCAGCAGTCGTGTCTCTTGGCTCATGTCACACGTCCCCCTTGCGGATTCTCCGGTCCGCCGGCTTCCGGAGTATGATGCGTTCCCGTATCAGAACCCTGCGCCGGCAAGGCGATCACAAAGGTGCTGCCTTCACCCAGCCTGCTGGTTACCGTGATTGTCCCGCCATGGGCCTCGACGATTCGCCTGGTGATGGCGAGACCCAGTCCTGCTCCGGCCTCGTCTCCTGCTCCGGCCCGGCCCCTGTAGAAGCTCCCGAAGATGTACGGCAGCTCGGCTTCGTCTATGCCGATGCCCGAGTCCTGGACCGCTACCAGTATGCGATCCGCCTGCTGCTCGGCGCTCACGCGGACCCTGCTCCCTGATCGCGAGTACCTTATCGCGTTGCCAAGCAGGTTTACTACCGCTTCGACCAGCGTGCCTTCGTCCCCGTGCACGAGATCGAGCGGTTCCCCCACGAGCGTGTCTACCTCTATGTCCTTCCGCACCGCGTACGGAAGGACGTTCTCGACCGCCTTGGAGATCACGTCGGCCACGGAAGTTGGGCCGAAGTTCTCCTTGATGCTTCCGATGTCGCTGGAGATCGCCCTGAGCCAGGTGTGGATCATCTCGAGGAGGTCGTTGATCCTGGATTTCATCCTCTCCAGGCGGGCCATCTGGGCTTCATTGACCCGGTCCGACAGTTCCTGCATCAGCCGGATCAAGTTCTGCTGGACGGCGCTGAGGGGGGACTTGAGCTCGTGAGAGATGATGGCCGCGAAGTTCTCCTGCAGCAGCTCCTTCTCGCGCCGCAGCGCGATCGTCTCCAGCACCAGCTCGCGCTTCTCGATGCCCCTCTTCGTGATCAGGCGGAACTCGTCGGGTGTGAAGGGCTTGGGGAGGAAGTCGTAGGCCCCCTTCTGCATGGCTTCCACGGCAGAGGCCAGCGTGGCATACCCGGTGATCACGATCGCCACGATTGAGGGGTCGAGGGCGCGGATCCTCTCCAACACCTCGAACCCCGAGATGCCGGGCATCTTGAGGTCCACGAACACGAGGTCCGGCTGGAACTCCGCCACCTGCCTGAGGCCCACCGAGCCGTCCGCCGCCGTCCTCGTGGCGTACCCGCTGCCCTCGAGAATCCGGCTGCACGAATCCAGCACGATCTCCTCGTCGTCTATTATGAGTATCCTGGGCTTGATCTCCATCTGCTACGCTTCACCAACGGCCTTGACAGGCAGCCTCACGATGAAGGAAGTCCCTTCTCCTACCTCGCTCTCCACCAGGATCGTGCCGCCGTGCTCCTTGACGATGCCGAAGCTGATCGACAGCCCCAGCCCGGTACCGTGCCCCCGGTTCTTGGTGGTGAAGAAGGGGTCGAATACCCTCTCCATGTCCTCCGGGCGGATGCCGTGCCCGGTATCGCTGATCTTGAACTCGAGGTGCCCGCCGTCGGGATCGGCCCGTGTGGACAGGGTCAGGCGCCCCACGCCGCCCATCGCCTCGGCGGCGTTGATTATCATGTTCATTACCACCTGCTGAATCTGGGCAGGGTCCACGACGGCCAGCGGCAGCCCCTCCTGGAACTCCTTGATGACCTGGATGTTGTGGAACTGCGCCTGATTCTCGACGAGCGAGATACACTGCTGAAGGATGGAGTTGACGTCCGAGGGGCGCTTGTGGGGCTTCACGGGCCGGGCATAGTCCAGCAGTCCCCGGACGATATCCCGGCAGCGGCCTGCCTGGTCCACGACCTTGCCGAGGGTTTCGCGCAGCTGTTCTTCCGGGGGGGCCTTCTCCAGGAGCAGGTGTGTGTAGGCGACGATTCCCTGGAGGGGGTTGTTCAGCTCGTGGGCCACGCCCGCGGCGAGCTGCCCGGTGATCGCCAGCCTCTCAGACTCCATGATTCTCTTTCGCGCGTATTCCTTCAACTGCGCGTCCCGCTGCTTCAGGGCGGACGCCATGTTGTTGAAGCTGTCTGCCAAGTCCTGAAGCTCGTCATTGGTTCGGATCTCAACGGTTGCGTCCAGGTTGCCGCGGGCCACCTCCCTCGAGGCGGAGACCAGTTGCCGTACGGACGCGGATACCTTTCGCGAGATGAAGTAGGACACGCTCATGGACAGCAGCGCGCCCGTGAGCGTCAGGGCCAGGAGCACGGACACGGCCTCTTTCCTGAGGTCCACGTACTTGCGCTCCAGGACGCCCACGTACAGTATCCCTATGATCTTGTGGCTGAAGCTTTCTATTGGCTCGTATGCGGTGATGTACCAGTTGTTGACCACGTAGGCACGTCCTATCCAGGGATTGCCCGACACGATGACCTGGTTGTAGACGTCCTCCGCGATCCGCGTTCCTACTGCCCTTGTGCCGTCTGCGGCCCTAACGTTCGTTGAGATCCTTACGTCGTTCAGGAAGATCGTTGAGGTCCCTATGTCGTGTCCTTTGTACTCCACGTCCTGGAACACGGTCTGCTTGATCTTGTCCACGATCTCGAAGTTCCGGTTGAGCAGGATCCCGCCGTACAGGATTCCGAGCAGGTTGCCGTGGGAGTCCAGGATGGGGGCCGCCGCCTTCAGCATCATGCCCGCGGTCTCCTCGGTGGCCTCCCGAGGCGCGGCCATGGGCGTCTCGATGATCTTGAAGTAGGCCTGTTCGGCCAGGGCGGGCGACTCCTTGCGCAGATCTGCCGCCGGAACCAGCGAAACCCCTGCGGCGGGCTTCCTGCTTTGCATGACGGCCGCTACCAGTTCGTCATGGCTCACGTTGTCGCCGGTAAGTTTGGGATTGCTGGTGCGCAGGAGCACGTTGCCGGACCGGTCGGTGACCGTGAGCACGTCTAGCCGCTCGTCTTCCCGGATTCTCGCCAGCTCCCCGGCGATCTGGTCCGTCCCTCCTGACAGCATCGCGTCTCTCAGGAAGAACCTTCCCGCCGAGAGTCGCACAACATCGTTGACATGACCCAACTTCCCGTGCAGGATCTCGCGCGCCGCGTTGAGGTTGTTGCGCACGCTCGCCTGGGCCTCAGACATGACGATCCTGCCGATGAGGTGGGTCCCCACGACGGCGAAGACCGCTATCGTGATCCCGATGATCAGCAGGTAGCTGACGACAAGCTTGGTGGCTACGGGTACCGTTCCACCGTTCCTGCGCACGGATATGAACCCGGGCAGGTACCTTCCGATGATCCCCTTCAGGGTACTGGACATCGCGTCTTCCGTGCCGGGCCCTCCTCAACCTCCTACTGCGCCGCCTCGGCCGGGGAGACCTGTGACACCTTGCGCCGCAGGCGTGAGGCCGGGAGCGAATAGCGGTAGAACGTGCCCACCGGGTCTGGGATCGAGGAGAGAACGGCCTCGACGGCCTCCGGGCTGTTGGCGTCGAAGGCGGAACCCACGGCAGAGACAAGCTTGGCGCCCACATCGTGGACGCGCGACGTCGGCCCAAAACACCCGGTGCAGGGCATGTTGCCGCTAGGACACAGGGCTTCGCATCCGGCGCGCGTGGCCGGTCCCAGGCACAGCAACCCCTGCGACAGCAGGCAGGTTTCGGGGTCAATCAACACCTGGTGCGGGCGCTTGAAGCTGGTCAGGAGCAGGCGGTCCGGCTTGGTGGCCTTCAGGCGGCACTGGTCGCACAGCGCGACGTCGGGCGCCAGCACGCTGCCCCGCGGTGGGAGGGCGCCGGAGAGGATCGCCTGGACCGCGTCCATGAGCAGCTTTGGAGTGGGAGGGCAGCCCGGAAGGTAGTAGTCCACTTCCACGACCTGATCCAGGGTGCGTACGGTGTCGCGGAAGGCCGGGAGCGTGGTCAGGCGGCCATTCTCCTGCCAGGCCTCCTGGGGCCGCGTGCCTTCCGGGTTGACCACCGAGGGTGCCTCGCCGTAGCTACCGCGCAGGACCGACTCGCGGTCCCAGAGGTTCGCGAGCCCTGGGATTCCTCCCAGGTGGGAGCACGCGCCAAAGGCGATCAGGAACTGCGCCTTGCGCCGCAGCAGGTGTGCCATCTCCTCCTGCTCCGAGGTGCGGACCGCGCCGTTGACGAACGCGACCGCGATGGACCCATCCGGCCTCGCTTCCACGTCGCTCCGCTTGAAGTCCAGGGCAACAGGCCAGAAGATGATGTCCACGGCATCCACGACGGCCAGGACGCCATCGGCCAGATCAACGACCGCCTCCTCGCATCCTCCGCAAGAGGCGCACCAGTAGAAGGCGACCTGCGGCTTTGTCGGGTTAGACATCTCGTTCACCTCCCGGTGGATGCGGCGGCGGCCGCGGGGGCCTCGGTGGGCCCGTGATGGGGCAAGACCTCTGCGTCCCAGCCCCTGCGCTTCGCGGGGAGATCAAGCCTGCCCAGGCGGCGGACGGCCCCAACCATTTCGTTGATGACGCGGGCCACCTTGTCGCCTTCCGAAGCAGAGATCCATTCCAGCCGGAGACGCTCGTCCTCGACTCCCATCTCGCGGAGAACTCGCTTCAACAGCGCTATCCGGCGGAGCGTCTTGTAGTTTCCCTCCACGTAGTGGCAGTCCCCAGGATGACAGCCGCCGATGAGTACCCCATCGGCGCCCTGCGCGAACGCCTCGACCACGAACTGCGGATCCACACGCCCCGAGCACATCACGCGGATGATGCGGACATTGGGAGGGTACTTCATCCGAGAGGTGCCGGCCAGATCCGCCGCGGTGTAGGTGCACCACGTGCAGAAGAAAGCCACGATCGTTGGCTCCTGCCCATTTGCCGTCCCGATTCTCTGCTCTTCCATCAGACTCTCCACCTCACTGGCGGATCAGATAGTTCCTAGGAAGCCGCCGTGGCCCCAGCGAGCACGCCCTGGATCTCGGCGTATATCTGCCTGTCGTCGAAAAGGTGCTGCTGGATGGACCCCGATGGGCACGCCGCCACGCAGACCCCACAACCCTTGCACAGCGCCTCGTTGATCAGCGCCTTGGCGGTCGCCGCATCGAAGGCGATGGCCGTGTAGGGGCACAGGGGGACGCACGTCTTGCAGCCGGAGCACTCCTCTGCGAGCACGTATGCGGTCGTGGGCTCAAGTTCGAAGTAGCCGGCATCGATGAGCGACAACGCCTCGGCCGCTGCTGCACCGGCCTGGGCCACGGAGTCCGGGATGTCCTTTGGACCCTGGCATGCGCCGGCCAGGAAGATGCCGTCGGTGAACGTGTTCACCGGCGCCAGCTTCGGGTGCCTCTCCAGGAACCAGCCCTCGTTCGAGCAGGAGATGTTGAACATCCTGCGCACCTCCTGCGCGTCCGGCTGCGGATCCAGACCCGGGCTGAGCACAACCATGTCCACGGGGATCCGCCGGATCATGCCGGCCAGCGTGTCCTCTACCTGGATTACGAGCTTGCCCTGCTCCTCAGGCGTGGTTGCCCAGTCGGACACCTGGCCCACCTTGCCCCGGACGAAGTGCACGCCCTCGGCCAGCGTCCTGGTGTAGAACTCCTCGAAGCCCTTCCCTGGCGTGCGGACGTCAATGTAGAAGTTGTAGACCTCGGCCTCGGTCCGCTCCTTGATCAGGTGGGCCAGCTTGATGGAGTACATGCAGCAGACCCTGGAGCAGTAGACGTTGTAGTTCTCGTCGCGGGAGCCGACGCAGTGGATGATCCCCACCCGCTCGGGCACCCGGCCGTCGCGCAGCACAACCTCGCCGCCGGTCGGGCCGGAGGCGTTCACCAGACGCTCGATCTCCAGGGCCGAGTAGACGTTCGGATACACGCCGTAGCCGTAGTAGGGGACCCGGCCGGCATCGAACGTCTTGAACCCGGTTGCCAGGACGATGGCGCCGACCTCGATCTCCTCGGTGTGCTCGGTCTGGCGGAAGTCTATGGCATTGCGTTCGCCGCAGGCCTCCACGCAGGTCTTCTTGCACTTGCCCGACTTGAACTCGATGCAGGTCTCGGGGTCAATGACGACGACCTGCGGGACCGCCTGGGGGAAGGGGATGTAGATCGGGCGGCGCTTGCTCAACCCCAGATTGAACTCATCTGGATGCTTGGCTTCCTTGTAGATGCAGGCCGGGATGCACTCCTGGCAGCCGATGCACAACTCCTCGTTGATGTAACGGGGCCGGCGCTTGACCTTGACCTTGTAGTTACCCACGTACCCCTCGACCTGCGAGACCTCGGAGTAGGTCCACAGCGTGATGTTGGGGTGGGCCCGGACAGCGGTCATCTTAGGGGTCAGGATACACGCCGCGCAGTCGAGCGTGGGAAAGGTCTTGTCGAACTTGGCCATGTGCCCGCCGATTGTGGGCTCGCGCTCCACCAGGTAGACGTGCTTGCCACCGTTGGCGAGCGTGAGCGCTGCGTGGATGCCTGCGATCCCGCCTCCTACCACGAGCACAGCCGGGTTTATGGGGACACGCCGCCGTTCCAGCGGCTCGTGGTAGATGACCCGATGGACCGCCGCGCGGACCAGGTCCTGGGCCTTTCGCGTTGCCTCCTCCATGTCGGTGTGCACCCAGGAATCGTGCTCGCGGATGCTCACCATCTGGAAGTAGAACGGGTTCAGCCCGCCTGCCTCTGTTGCGCTACGGAACGTGCGCTCGTGGAGCAGCGGCGAGCAGGCCGCGACGACGATCCGATCCAGCTTGTGCTCCGCTATGTCCTTTTGGATGAGCACCTGGCCAGGATCGGAGCACATGTACTTGTAGTCGCGCGCCACGGCGACCCCGAGCAGGGTGGCCGCGTACTCGGTCAGGCGCTGGACGTCAACCATCCCGGCGATGTTCTTGCCGCAGTGGCAGATGTAGACGCCGACTCGCGGCCCACCGTTTGCAGAAAGGGCCTCACGCATGACCTGACACCTCCGGGGTTGTTGCTTCCTCGACCAGTTCGGCGAGGTCCTTGACCACGAGCCTGCCTTCCAACCCGGCCGTCTTCACCGCATCACGGAACATGGCCATCTCCTTGGGGCAGGATACGACCAGCGTATCCACCGCGTCCAATGCGGCCGCCTCCCGAACGCGGCTCTCCGCCGGCCGCTCCTTGATGCCCGCCGCATCCTTCATCCAGATCCTGCCGCCGCCGGCGCCGCAGCAGTACGAGCTCCTGCGGTTTCTCGGCATCTCGACCAGGTCCGTACCCAACGCCCGCAGCACACGGCGCGGCGCGTCGAAGACGCCGTTGTACCGCCCGAGGTAGCAGGGATCGTGATAGGTGACGCGGCGGCTCAGCTTCCCGACCGGCCACACGCCGCCGGGCTGGACCAGGCGATCCAGGACCTCGGTATAGTGCACCACCGGCCAGGTAGCGCCAAACTTCGGGTATTCGTTCTTGAGGGTGTTGTATGTGTGGGGATCGGTGGTTATGACCTCGTCGAACTCACACCCCCGCATGGTGGCCAGGTTCTTCTCTACGAGCATTTCGTAGAGACCTTCCTCGCCGACCCGCCGCGCGTCGTTCCCGCTGCCGGACTCCCCGTCGTAGAGGATGCCGAAGTCGACCCCTGCCCGATTCAGGACGCGCGCCGCCGCGCGGGTGGCGTCGCGCGCGGCCGGATCATAGGACGCGTAATCCCCGACGAACCACAGGTACCGTGCGCGCTCCTTTCGGATGTCCTTGATGGTGACATCCAGTCCTTGCGTCCACCTGGCGCGCGCCCTGGGAGACTGGCCGAAGGAGTTGCCGTAGCGAGATGCCGCCGTGAGCGTGTCCTGCAGGGTCGCGTCCACGTCTCCCTGGCCCGTCAGGAAACGGCGCATCTCAACGATCTTTGGGATTGGCTCTATGTAGACCGGGCACATCTCGTGGCAGGCGCCGCAGGTGAAGCAGGACCAGATTGCCTCCCTGGTGATCACGTCACCCACCATAGCCCGGCCGCCGTTGCCGTCACCGAGCCGCGCCCGCAGATGGTCCCGGAGGTCGAGGACCAGCCCCTTCGGGCTCAGCGGTGCGCCGGACAGCCAGGCCGGACAGGCCGCCTGGCAGCGTCCGCACTCCGTGCACGCGTCGAGGTCGAGCAGGTGCTTCCAGGTGAACTGCCGGAGAGAGGAAGCCCCCGGACCCTCGGCACCGGGGCTACCTCCCGACGGCAGCCTTCCAAGCGGCTCGAGAGACCGGAAGAAGATGCTGAGCGGTGCCGTCAGGATGTGCATCGCGCGCGAGAACGGCAGGTAGGCGATGAACGCGAAGGCGGCCACCGCGTGCCCCCACCAGGAGATGCGGTGGAGCCGCAAGATCCCTTCCTGCGGCATGCCCAGGAACGCCTGGGCGAACAACCAGCCCCCTGGAGACCACGCTCCCCACGGGTCGCGTGTTGCAACGATCCGCAGACCCTCCACCACGAAGCCGCTCGCCAGGATCACGAAGATCAGGACCAGCAGGACTGAATAGCCGTCGCTCCCCCGGGGCTCCACCAGACGCTTGGGCCTCAGCCCCCACCTTCTGAGAAGTGCCATGCCGGTGCCCACGAGCGCCAGGATGCCGAACAGATCCACCACGAGGGACATGAAGTACAGGTAGAACGGACCCTGCAGCGTCGGCAGGCCTACGTACTCCTGAAGGAGCACCATGCACGTCGCCACCAGCAGCACGATGAACCCCCAAGACAGGGTCGCGTGGAGTACTCCGGCGTAGGCCTCCCGTAGTATTCTGAACTGCACCCCTGCCTGGGCCACAACCCCGATCAGGCGCTCCCAGAGCCGATCCCACCGGGGTTCGGGCCGGCCGTGCAGCCAGCGCCGCACGGCTGCGAACGCTCCCCACAGGAAGACGATCAGGAACGGCAGGAATACCGCGTAGATCAGCTTGTGCTCGGCGATGTTCCAGTTCAGTTCACGCATCGGCATGGCCCTGCCTCACGCCCTGCGTCCCCGGAGCGCCTGCGTGAGGGCGGGCAGGAGATCGTACATGTCAATGACGATCCCGTAGTCCGCGATGTCGAAGATGGGCGCCTTGGCATCGGAGTTGACGGCGATAATCAGGTCGGAGTCCTTCATCCCCTCGGCGTGCTCAGGAGCGCCGCTGATTCCCAGGGCCAGGTAGAGCTTCGGCTTGACGATCATTCCCGACTTCCCAACCTGCCGGCTCATGGGAAGCCATCCCTGATCCACCACCGGGCGCGAGGCGCACACCGTTCCGCCCAGCGCTCCGGCCAGCTCTTCCGCCAGAGGGATGTTGTCCTGCCTCTGGATCCCGCGGCCGACGGCCACGAGCACGGCCGACTTCGTTATGTCCACGTCGCCCGGCTCCGGTTCGAGGATCCTGATCGCCCTCATCCCAACGGCTTCGAGCGGTGCCGGCATTGGCACCACCTCGACCGGGGGCGGGCTCTTGGCGAGGCCCGCCTCCGAGGGGAACGAGCCAGGCATCACGGTTACAACGACAGGCCCGCTCGCCTCCGCCTCGCAGAGCAGTTTGCCCCCGCACATCTGGCTGGTGGCGACCGTGCGCCCATCCCTCACCTGGAGGTTGACGCAGTTGACGATCAGGGGCCGCTCGAGCACCGCGGCGAGCACCGCGGCGAGGTCCATGCCCATTGACGTCGCGCCGAAGAGGACGACGCGCGGTGCTTCCTTCTCGACCAGGGCCCGGATAACGGCGGCGTGCGAGCCGGGCGTGTACTCGGCCAGCCCGGCATCCTCGACGTACAACACGCCGTCCGCCGCCAGGGTCTCAGCCAGCGGCTGAACCTCGTTGCCTACGAGCACTGCGATCAGCTGGCCGCCAAGCGCGTCCGCGATCTCGCGCCCCTTGCCAAGGAGCTCGTAGGTGTGCCCCGCGACCTTTCCCCTCAGGTGTTCAATGTGGACCCAAACGTCCTGGCCGGCTGGACTCATGGCGCTAGCCCCCGATCCTCGAGGATCTTGATTATCTGCCCTGCCAGCTCCTCTGGAGATCCGTCCAGCATCTGCGCGTGCTCTGCGGGTTCGGGCTTGAACAGGCGGATCACCGCGGGCTCGGCCGGGACCGCCACCGCCACGGCCTCCCTCTTGTCCAGCGTCCTTGTCTTCATGACCTCCCGGATTCGCGCCACCGGAACGTAGCGTGGGGGCTGCGGGGCCGACAGCACACCGACTACGGCCGGCAGCGTGACCTCTATCTCGGCGGCGGCCCCTCCAGGGTACTCCTTCTGGACGAGGACCTTGCCTTCGCCTGAGGGCTCCACCGACCGCGTGACGCCGACGTAGGGAAGGGCCATCATCCCGCCCAGCATGCCTGCGACGTGGGCGTCCAGGTCGTCTATGGCCTGAACGCCGGCGAGGATCAGGTCCGGCCGTATCCCTCCCAGCGCCTCCTTGAACGTGGCCGCGGCCGCGCGCTTGCCCAGCCCCGTCTCCGGTATCCCCGTGAGATTGACGGCCTCGTCGGCGCCGCGGGCCAGGGCAGCGTAGAGCACCTGGTCGGCATCGCCGTAGTCCATGGCCAGGACCGAGACGCTCGCCCCGTGCCTGTCCTTCAGGAGCAGCGCCTGCTCGAGCGCATGATCGTCGCTCTCGCTGATGACGTAGCGCATCCACTGGGTATCGAGTGCCTTTCCCGTGGAGTCGATCTCCAGCTCCTCGACCAGATCCGGGACCATGTTCAGCAGGACGGCTATTCTCACGCCGGCTTCACCCCCGGTGCACTGATGGACTCGTCCAGCAACTCGATGATGTCCTTCACGATCATCTTGCCCTCGTTCCCGGTGGACTTGAGAGCGTCCTCGAAGCGCGAGGCCTCGAACGGGCAGGATACCGCCAGGACTTCTGCCCCGGTCGAGAGGGCGTGGGCGATCCGCCGGTCAGAGAGCCGCTCGTGGGCGGCCTGCCAGATCACGGTGTCCAGCCACATACCGCCGCCTCCGCCGCCGCAGCACAGGGCGTTTTCCCTGGCGAACGGCATCTCTACGAGCGAGATGCCTGGGATTGCCCGCAGCAGTTCCCGGGGGGATTCGTACATGCCGCACATGCGCCCCAGGCAGCAGTTGTCGTGGTAGGTCACCTTCGCCTCGATGCGGTTCTTCAGCAATGGCCGCAGGGCGTCCATCCTCGCTGCCAGGAACTCCACGTAGTGCCTGACCGGGTAGCGCCGCCCGGTTGCCAGGGGGTAGATGCGGGTGAGCGAGTTGAAGGCATGCGGATCGCCGGTCACGATTTCGTTGTACTCGTACTTGTCGAAGAGCGATGTGTTGTACTCCACCAGACTCTCGAACAGGCCTGCCTCGCCCGAGAGGCGCTCGCAGTCCCCCACGCAGTGCTCCTCAGGCCCAAGGATCGCGAAGTCCACGCCAGTAGCGTGCAGCACCCGGGCCATGGCCTGAGCCTGCCGCTGGTTCCGCGGGTGATAGGATGGATAGCATTCAACGAGCCACAGCGCCTCGACCGGCCGCTGGAGCTGCCCGATGATCGGCACAGGTACCCCGGCGCCCTTCGTCCACTCGATCCGCTTCCTGGGGCCCTCCCCGAGAGAGTTCCCGTACCTGTACGTGTTGTCGAGCGCCTTCTTGAACTCGGCCGGGAGCGTATGGCCGGCGCTTATGGCAGCGTCGCGCAGGGCCGGGAACAGAACGTCCGTGATCTTCAGTCCGCTCGGGCACCTGGCCGTGCAGTTGTAGCACGAGACACACAACCACAGGGTATTGCTCTTGAGCACCTGGTCCAGCAGGCCTTCCTTGAGGAGGTAGATAGAATGGCGAGGAGTGTACTCCATGGCGGAGGCCAGGGGGCAGGCCCCGCCGCACATCCCGCACTGGATACAGGGGTTGAACTCAGCCTTCCAGGCGGTTCGTGGGTCGGATGATGCAGAGGACGGCGCGCTTCCTGCTGGCACGGCAGACTGCATGTCTCCGCTCAACTCCGTGTCCTCCCTGTGGAGGCCCTCTCCACCCGGGCGGATCCTGCCGGGCATGGACAGCCCCCATTCTCTTAGATACAATTCCACTTCAGCCGGCCTAGAGATAGAATACGGCGACTACCCTATTCCGGCCTGCCAGAGAGGCCCGTGCCTGGTTGCCGATTTCCCTTATCGGTCATCCACGAACCCTAGGGTCGCCGCCCTAGGCCAGCGCACCAATCACTGCCGCGCATTTCCAGGGGCTCGCCTTTGGGCGGCGAATATGTGTGGGGGTGATGCCACCGATGCCCAGTAGACGAGACCTGACACCTGTCATTCGACCCTCGACCATAGCCGTCATCGGCGCTTCCCGCGATCCGGCCAAGGTGGGGTATGCGATCTTCCACAACATTCTTACCGGGGGGTTCCAGGGTGCGGTGCATCCGGTGAATCCGACTGCCCGCGCGATCAGCGGGGTACGTGCCTATCGGTCGGTTCTGGAGGTTCCGGATCCCGTGGACCTGGCAGTGGTGATCACCCCGGCTCCCCTCGTGCCGGGAGTCCTGGACGAGTGCGGCCGCGCCGGGGTCCGCGGCGTGGTGGTGATCTCAGGCGGATTCCGCGAAGTGGGGGAGGAGGGCCGCAGGCGCGAGGACCTGGTTCGCGAGCGGGTTGCGCGTTGGGGTTTTGCCCTGATCGGACCCAACTGCCTGGGCGTGATCAACACCGCGCCGGACGTTCGGTTGAACGCGACCTTCGCCGCGCAGATCCCGGATGCCGGCAACATCGGCTTCCTGTCGCAGTCAGGCGCGCTCACCGCGGCGGCGCTCGACTATGCGCGCACCAAGCGCATCGGGTTCTCGAAGGTATTCAATCTCGGCAACAAGGCGGACGTGACCGAGCTGGAGTTGCTGGAGGTACTGGCCGGCGACCCGGATACGCACGTCATCCTGCTCTACGTGGAGGAACTGAGCGAGGGGCGGCGCTTCATCGAGACCGCCCGCGAGATCAGCGAGCAGTCGCCTCCCAAACCCGTCCTCGTGCTCAAGGCGGGTCGCACCGCGGCCGGTGCCAGGGCGGTCTCGAGCCACACCGGGTCGCTGGCCGGCTCCGACCAGGTCTACGAGGCCATTTTTGCGCAGGCCGGCGTGCTGCGGGTCGAGAGCATCGAGGAGCTGTTCGACTACGCGGGCGCGTTCTCGCGCCAGCCGCTGCCCAAGGGGAGGCGCGTCGCGATTGTCACCAATGCCGGCGGCCCTGGCATCCTGGCCACGGACGCCTGCATACGAGAGGGCCTGGAGCTGAGCAGGCTCTCGGAGGCGACGATTGGGGCGCTGCGGCTCGTCGTGCCTGGCGAAGCCCATGTGGGCAATCCCCTTGATATAATCGGCGACGCGGACGACCGCCGATACGACGCGGCCCTCGATGCTGTGTTGGCCGACCCGTCGGTGGACGCGGCCGTGGTGCTGGTGACCCGACAGGCGACCATTGACGTTGAGGCCGCGGCCGACGCGGTCATCCGGCGGGCGCGCGCCTCCGGCAAGCCGGTGCTGGCCTCGTTCGTCGGCGCCCTGGCCGTGGAGTCGGGCGTTGCCCGCCTGGAGGAGGCCGGGATTCCGCACTACCCCTTTCCTGAGGCAATTGCGCGGACGCTGGCCGCGATGGCGCGGTACGTCTCGTGGATCGGGCGGCCCCGCACCAGCTACCTGACCTTCGAAGACGTGGACCGAGACCGCGCGCGGCGGATCATCGCCGGCGCGGAGCCGGGGTTCCTGTCGGAGTCGGCGGCCCTGGAGCTGCTGGAGGCCTATCGGCTCCCGCTGCTGCCGTGGGCAGTGGCCACCAGCGCCGACGAGGCGGCGGCCCGTGCGCTGGAGATCGGGCTTCCTGTGGCCCTAAAGATCCTCTCTCCGCAGATCATTCACAAAGTGGACGTGGGCGGGGTGCGCCTCAACCTCAGGACCGCGGCCGAGGTCCGGGCGGCCTACGAGGCCATGATGGTCTCGATACGCAAGCACCACCCCGACGCGACGCTGCACGGGGTGCTGGTGCAGGCGATGGCGCGCAAGGGGCACGAGGTGATCCTGGGGCTCAGCCACGACGCGCAGTTCGGTCCGGTGTTGATGTTTGGACTGGGCGGGATATACGTGGAGGTCCTGAAGGACGTCACCTTCCGCCTGGCGCCGGTCAGGGAGCTGGGAGCCCGGCGCATGGTTGAGGAGACCCGCACCGCGGCCATCCTGCAGGGCGTCCGCGGCGAGCCCCCGTCGGACCTGGAGGCCATAGTCGAGTGCCTCCTGCGCCTGTCCCAGCTGGCCGTTGACTGCCCAGAGGTAGCGGAGCTCGACATCAACCCCCTCTTTGTCTACGCGGAGGGGCAGGGCGCCGCCGTGGCAGACGCACGGGTGCGGATCGCGCCTCCCCCGGGGTGATCTTACTGAAGCGCCTTCGGCGTATGCCGCTACTCTACAAAATCCTGGCGGCCAACGCGGTCATTGTCCTCCTGGGCGCGGTGGTCGGCACGGCCATCTCTCTCCGGCACGGCGCCCTGCATCCTGGTGAACCGCACCGCGATCTGATGGCGTCTTTCGCGCTGGCCGGGGTCGCGATCAGTCTGGCCGTGAACTACGCGGTCCTGCGGGTGCTGCTCCGACCGCTGGATCACCTGCAGCGCGCGGTGGACGCCGTGCGCGCGGGCGAGATAGGCGTGCGGGTGGCACGCGAGGGCATATCGGACGAGCGGTTCGAGCACCTGGCGGATACCTTCGATCGAATGCTCGCGACCCTGGAGGAACACGCCGAGCGGCTGCGCCTGCTGCCCGGGCAGATCCTGCGCGTACAGGAAGAGGAGCGCCGCAGGATCGCCCGCGAACTGCACGACGAGGCCGCGCAGTCAATAACCTCGCTTTTGGTCCGCCTGCGCCTGGTGGAGCAGTCCCAGACGCCCGAGGCGGCACGGGAGCGCGTGCGCGAACTGCGCGATCTAACGATGCGCGCCCTGGAGGACGTGCGCCGCATCGCGTTGGAGTTGCGGCCGTCCGTCCTCGACGACCTGGGGCTGGTGGACGCGCTGCATGCGCACGTGGACGCCCTGAACGCTGCCGGCGGCACCCGGGTGACGCTCGCGGCCGACAGCCTGGACGGCCGGTTGCCCCCCGACGTGGAGCTTGTGTTCTACCGCGTGGCGCAGGAGGCCCTGACGAACGTGCGGCGCCACGCGCACGCCCCCCGGGCACAGGTGCGCCTGCGCCGGAGTGGGTCAGAGATCGTGCTGGAGGTCGAGGACGAGGGTGGGGGTTTCGACCCGCGAAGATCCCCGCCCGCCGGCACCGGCCTGGGCCTTGCAGGCATGCGCGAGCGCATGGCCCTGATCGGCGGCGAGGTCACCGTACGCTCATCGCCGGGCCGCGGCACGACCATCGTGGCACGGGCGGATCTAACCGGCAGGGAGAATCAGCATGGCGGCTGAGATCCGGGTGCTGCTGGCCGATGATCACCCGGTGCTCCGCACAGGGTTGCGGACGCTTCTCGAGCAGGAGCCGGACATGCGCGTCGTGGGCGAGGCCTCCAACGGGCAGGAGGCCGTGGCCCTGGCGCAGCGGCTGCGCCCCGACGTGGTCATCATGGACATCAGCATGCCCGGGCTGGACGGGCTGGAGGCCACGCGCCAGATCCGCGGCCTGGACCTGCCCGTGCAGGTCCTCATCCTGACCGTGCACGCGCAGGAGCGCTACCTGTTTCCGGTGCTCAAGGCCGGCGCAGCCGGCTACGTGAACAAGACCGCGGCGGACGTCGAGTTGGTAGCGGCCATCCGCACGGTCGCCGGAGGCGGCGCGTTCCTGCACCCGGCGGCGACGCGCCAGTTGCTCGAGGACTTCATGACAGGGGCTCAGGCAGGCCAGGAGCGGGACAGCTACGACAGATTGAGCGATCGTGAGCGGGAGGTGCTCAAACTGGTGGCCGCGGGCCACACCGCGCGCGAGATCGCAGGCCTGCTGTACATCAGCCCCAAGAGCGTGGAGACCTACCGCGCCCGCATCATCGAGAAGTTGGAACTGCGCACCAGGGCAGACCTGGTGCGCTACGCGCTGCGCCGGGGACTGCTCACCGAGGACGTGTAGTCGCCTCGGACCGCTTCCCGCATCGCTGATCTGTCAGGAAAACCCCCTTCCATAAGATATGTCTTTTCCCGATTCCTCGGCGCCTCGGCGCTCCCCACAATGTGGAGCGGGTGATGACCCTGATGGCCTTTCGCCTCCTCGTGGCTGAGCGCAATGCAGAGTTCCTCCAAACGCTGGAGGAACTAACCGGTGCGGTGCGCGGAGCCCTTCCGATCGACCTCGAGGTTCGCGAGGTCGTTTCTGCGCACGATACCAGCGCCGTGCTGAGGGAATGGCGCCCTGACGCGCTGCTCCTCGATTGGAACATCGCCGCCGAGCAGACGGTGCCCTTTCTGGGCGAGCTTCAGGTGCAGCTTCCCGGCATACGCATAATGGTCATGCTGCCCGAGACGGCCGGGGAGTACCGGAGAGCGGTCTGGGCAGCCGGGGCGTGTGCGGGCATCCCGCGCGACCGACTCGATGCCGAGTGCCTGGCAACCGCGCTGTGCATAATGCAGCGCGCGAAGCTTCGGGAGACAGCGCTACGCAACCGCGTGATAGAGGCGTGTCCGTCCCTGGCCGAGGTGCTCGGGTGAAGCTGTCCCGGCGGGAGTTCCTCGTCTTTGGCGGCGGCGTCGCCGGGGCGTTGGCGACGGTATCTGCTCCGGGCCCGGTGCGGCGGCTCCTGCCGCCCCGAAGGCGTTTCTGGTTCCAGAAGGCGACGACGGCGGTACCCACAGTCTGCGAGATGTGCCTGTGGCGCTGCGGTGCGGTCGCCCAGGTGGCCGAAGGCCGCCTCTGGAAGCTCGACGGCCACCCTGAGAACCCGAAGTCCAACGGCCGGCTGTGTGCGCGCGGCCTCGGCGGCGTGGGCGAGCTGTACGATCCCGATCGTCTGAAGAAGCCGTTGATACGAACCGGCCGAAGGGGAGAGGGGCAGTTCCGCGAGACCAACTGGGATGAGGCCCTCGACGTGACGGCCAAAGCCCTCCTCAAGATCAAGGAGGATCATGGTCCCGAGGCCGTCGCGTTCTTCGGTCACTACGCCGGGGACAAGTGGTTCGTGGACTACCTGGCGCCGGCCTTTGGGTCGCCAAACGCCGCCAAGCCCGCGGTGGCCTTGTGCACAACCCCCCGCGAGGTGGCGAGCAACCTCACGTTCGGTCGGCCGGTTGGCGGGCACGAACCGGTGGATTGGGACCACACGCGCTACATCATCCTGCTGGGCACCCACATCGGCGAGAACGCGCACAACACCATGATGCAGCAGTTCGCCGCCGCGCGGGCGCGGGGGGCCAAGGTCGTGGTGGTCGACCCGCGCTTCTCGACCGTGGCCTCCAAGGCCGATCGCTACCTGCCGATCAAGCCGGGCACCGACACCGCTCTGCTGCTGGCCTGGATGCACTACATCATCGTCAATCAGCACTACGACGCCGAGTACGTCGCACGGTACACCGAAGGCTTCGAACAGCTCGTCGAGCATGTGCGGCCGTTCACGCCTGAGTGGGCCGCGCGCATCACCGATCTGCCGGCAGAGATCATCGCGGATGTGGCCAAGGACCTGTGCCGCTACCGACCGCAGGCCGTGCTGGTCCCCGGGCGCCATGTCGTTTGGTACGGGAACGACACGCAACGGATGCGCGCACTCTATCTGGTCAACATCCTGCTAGGGAACTACGGCCGCCGGGGTGGCTGGTACATCGCCGAGTCGCCCTACGTTGAAGAGTACCCTCTGCAGCCGTTCCCAATCGGGTCCGAGGCAGGTGGCTGTGCTGGTCCTGCGGCCTCCGGTCCGGAGGCCTCCTCAGACCGAAAGCCGAGGGCCGACGGCGCCGGCCGGACGTTCCTGCGCGGAGGCGTTGCAATACAGGAACTGGTCGAACCGATGATCACCGGAAGACCGTACCCGATCAAGGGCCTGGTCTCCTACGCGGTCAACCTCTTCCACACGCTGCCGGTCCGCGAGCGGACCGCCGAGGCGCTGCGAGCGCTCGACTTCCACGTGGCCGTCGACATCCTACCCCAGGAGCACACGCGGTGGGCAGATGTCGTGCTGCCGGAGTGCACGTACCTGGAGCGCTACGACGATCTGATCACCGTGCCGCACAAGACGCCCTTCATCGCGCTGCGGCAACCCGTTGTGGAGCCGATGCACGACTCCAGGCCCGGCTGGTGGATCGCGCGGGAACTGGGTATCCGGCTTGGCCTCGAGCAGTACTACCCCTGGAAGACGATCGAGGAGTACCTGGAGCAGCGGCTCAACTCCGTGGGGTTGACCCTGGAAGAGATGAAGAAGCAGGGAGTGAGCGTCCAGAAGGGCCGGCCCTATTTGGAGGACTGGGAAGGCAAGGGCTCGCCGTTTCGGACCGAGAGCAAGAAGATCCAGATCTACTGCAAGGAACTGGCAGAGGCCGGCATCGATCCGCTGCCGCGCTATGAGCCGACACCCGAACCGCCGGAGGGGTTCTTCCGCCTCCTCTACGGCCGGGCGCCGATGCACACCTTCGGCCGTACGCAGAACAACCCTGTCCTGACCAGGCTGATGCGCGAGAACGAGGTCTGGCTCAACCGGGCCGTGGCAGCGGCGATGCGGATGACCGACGGACAGCGGGTCATGCTCGTCAATCAGGACGGCGCGAAGAGCGGGCCGGTGCGGGTTCGCGTGACCGCGCGGATCCGCAAGGATTGCGTGTACCTGGTACACGGGTTCGGCCACAACGCGCCCGGGCTGCGCCGGGCCCACGGCCGGGGCGCCAGCGATACGGCTCTGCAGACGCGCTATGCGCTCGACCCGATAAGCGGCGGGGCCGGATTGAGGGTCAACTTCGTCAGGCTGGAGCCGGAGGCGTAGGCGATGGCCCGCTTGGCCATGGCGGTCGATCTTGAGCGATGCGTCGGGTGTCAGGCCTGCGCGGTCGCGTGCGCAACGGAGAACGAGGCGCCGGATGGCTTCGTGCGCCGGCGGGTGGGCGAGGCTGTCGCCGGAGATTCGCTGGTCGATCTGCGGCTGCAGTTCCTCCACATGCAGTGCTATCACTGCGAGAACCCGCCGTGCATCCCCGCGTGTCCGACTGGCGCCACGTACGTCAACCGCGACGGGCTCTGCCTTGTGGACTACAACATCTGTATCGGTTGTCGTGCTTGCGTGGCGGCCTGTCCGTACGGCATGCGCTATCCCCACCCGCGCGGGTTCGTGGACAAGTGCAGCCTGTGCGACCACCGCGTGTACTCCGGGCGCCAGCCCGCGTGCGTCGAGACCTGTCCCACGCAGGCCCTCACGTTCGGCGACCTCGACGACTCAAGGAGCCCAATCAGCCGGGCGGTTCTTGAGGCCCGCCGCGTCGAGCAGGACCGGCCCGAGACGGGCGCGCGGCCCAAGTTCTACATCCTCAACGGCGCCGTCGGGTGCGCGGAGGTGCGCCGGTGATCGAGATCCGCGATGCGGTGCTGAACACCGAGCTGCACCTCTGGGGGTGGGAGGTTGCGGCCTACCTGTTCCTGGGCGGCCTGGCGGCAGGGCTGCTGGTGTTCGCCTCATGGGCGCACCTGACCGGCCGGCGCCGCGAGTTCCTGCCCGCGGTGCGCGCGGCGGTGCTGCTCATCCCGCCGATCATCGTTGCCGGGTTGTTCCTGCTGTGGCTGGACCTGGGCAGCAAGTGGAGTCCGTTCTGGCTCTACCTGACGCTGCGGCCGCTGAGCCCGATGTCCTGGGGCGCGTGGATCCTTCTTGCGGTGTTCGTCACCTCTGCCCTGGCTGCCGCGCCCGCGGCTCATGCAGAGATCGAGGCTGGTCGCTGGAGAGAGGCAGCCAGGTGGCGTCGGAGCGTAGGCCGGCTGTCCCGCTGGGCGGGCCCTAACCTGCGCGCCTTAGCCTGGGCGAACCTGGTCGGAGGACTCGTCCTGGGCCTGTACACTGGCGTACTGCTCGGCACGATGGTGGCGCGTCCGGCGCTGAACAGCCCTCTGCTCGGCCCGCTGTTCCTGGTGTCCGGGCTCTCGACCGCCGCGGCGCTCCTGCTACTCCTGGTGCCGGGCGGTCCGTGGGGACGACTGCTGACCCGCGCCGAGGTCGCCGCGCATTCGCTCAAACTCGTACTCCTGGGCTTCTACCTGCTCGGGCTGGCCACGTCCACCGCCTATGCTCAGGCTTCGGCCTCGATGCTTGTCCGCGGTGCGTGGGCGTGGGCATTCTGGACGCTGGTCGTCGCGGCGGGAGCGCTCATGCCGCTGGGTGTCGCCCTCGCCGAACTCAACACGCGCCGTGTCACCCGTGCCGTGGCCGTTTCCTCATACGTTCTGGTGCTTGCCGGCGGCCTGGCGCTTCGAGTCGTGCTCGTGTACGCCGGACAGCGTGGACTCTGAACCAAGAGGGAGGGATGCAGTCGAGCGCAAACCGAGCGGTTCTAGCTCTCAGTAACGCGCGCTGGTCAACGAAGTGAATGCTACTTACCACAGACTAACGAAGGAGTGAAGCCCGTGAAGAGAACGCACCTGATCGCCTTGGTACTTGTAGCGGCGCTGGCCTTCGCAACGCCGGTAGTGGCCCGCGAGTGGATCCAGAAGCCCTTTGTCACCGCGGCAGAGCAGATGCTGGCCACGATGCCCGCCGACTTCTACCAGATGGATCCAACAGCGGTACAGCGCCTGATGGAGACCGCCAAGCCGCTGGTCCTGGACGTCCGCGAGAAGGCAGAATGGGACGCCGAGCGCATCGCCGGCGCCACTCACGTGCCGATCCGCGACCTGGCCAAGTTCGTCGAACAGCTCCCTGATTCCAAGGGCGCCCCCATCGTCACCGTATGCAAGATCGGGTACCGTGCCGGGATCGCGATGACGCTCCTGCGCATGTGGGGATACACTAACGTGCGCGCGATGCGCGGAGGAATGGACGCCTGGAAGGCGGCTGGGCTTCCGGTGACCAAGTAGAAGCGGAGCGCGCGCGGCCTTCTTGCCGGGAGCCGGCGCCCTATGTTCAGATCCCCCGTCTTCCAATAGTCTAGTAGGAGCACCGGCCGCTACTGGCGTGTCGAGGGAGGCATGAGTTGACCTTGCGAGAACCGCGCCCGCCCGCTTCGAGCGTAGAGGAGGCTCTTGCTCTCATCCTGCGGTCCATCCACAGGCAGCCCGCAGAGGAGGTGCCGCTTCAAGAGGCTGCGGGCCGGGTGCTGGCGGAGACGGTCTCGGCATCCGAGGACCTCTGGCCCTTCCCGCGCGCTGCGATGGATGGGGTGGCGGTACGCGCCAGCGATCTGGTCGGGGCGTGCGACGCCACGCCGGTATCACTCGAGGTCGTCGGCGCCGTCTTCCCGGGGCAGTCCTGGCCCCTGCCCCTGGAGCCGGGCACCGCCGTCAGAATCGCCACCGGTGCGCCGGTGCCGCCCGGTGCCGACGCGGTCGTGCCCGAAGAGATGATAACGCGAAGCCGCGGCCGCGTGATTGTCAGCCGTCCCGTGGACGTTGGGCGGCACGTCATGTCGGCAGGTGAAGAGGCCCGCGCCGGCGAGCCGGTGCTCAGGGTCGGGTGCGTGCTGCGGGGTGGAGATCTGGCCCTGATTGCCGCGATCGGCCTGGGCACCGTGCCGGTGGTGCGCCGCGCCGAAGTGGGCATTCTGGCCACTGGGGACGAGCTCGTGTCGGCCGGGTCGCCCCTGGGACCCGGGCAGGTGCGCGAGAGCAACACCTACGCCCTGGCCGCCGAGGTGTCGGCGCTGGGCGCGGAACCGCTCCGGCTGGGGATTGCGCCGGATGACCTCGAAGCACTCGAGGGCAGGATGCGCGAGGGTTTGCGGGCCGATGCACTGGTGATCTGCGGTGGGGCATCGGTGGGCGAACGCGACCTCGTGCGGGCAGCCCTTCGCCGTCTCGGCGTCGAGATGAAGTTCGCCGGCGTCAGGATGAAGCCAGGCTCGCCGGTGGCATTTGGACTGGCTGGCCTACGCCCGGTCTTTGCGCTTCCCGGCACACCCGGCGCCGCGCGCATTGCATTTGAGGTGCTGGTCCGCCCGGCGCTGTGCGCCATGATGGGGCACGGCGAGATCCATCGTCAGGCGGCGACGGCCACGCTCAAGGAGGATCTTAGGGTGAGCCCCGGGCGCCAGCGGTATCTATGGGGTCGTGCGGTCCTGGGCGCCTCGGGTCTCGAGATTACCCCGCTGTCCCGGCAGGGGACCGCGACCCTTCGTTCGGCGAGCGAGGCCAACGCCCTCATCGTGATCGAGCCAGGGGACACCGAACTGCCCGCGGGTGCCCGGGTTGCCGTCCGACTCCTGGTGCCCTCCGGACTGCAAGGCGGCATTGCAGCGCAGCCGGCGGTCCTGAGCGTGGTCGGCGCACCCGGGAGCGGCAAGACCGCCCTGATCGAGCGGCTTATCCCTTTGCTGCGCCGTCGCGGTCTGGCGGTCGCCGTCGTGAAGCACCACGCGCACATGCGGTCAGTTGACGATGAGGGAACGGACACTTGGCGCGCAGAACAGGCAGGCGCGATCGAGACCGTGCTGGCAGGCCCGGGCGGCGCGGTCTTCCGGCGGCCCCACGCGGGCGATCCTCCGGTTGCCCAGGTGCTGGCAGGGTTGCGCCACGCGAACCTGGTCCTGGTGGAAGGATACAGCATGTCACACTGGCCCAAGATCCTCGTGATGAGGGAAGGCGTGACGCAGGACCGGCCGGAACCCGCGGGTCCGCTCATCGCGGTGGTGAGTGACGAGCCTGCCCCCGGTGCCGCAGGCGGTGGAGCACCGGTGTTCACCTGGCAGGATCTGGAAGCCGTGGCCGACCTGGTCGTGCGCAGGATGGCGCCGCCGTGAGCGCGTTGGCCGGGCTCACCGGGGTGGTCCTCGCCGGCGGAGAGGGCAGCCGCATGGGTGCCGATAAGGCCTTCGTCGAGGTCGAAGGCGTGCCGATGATCGAGCGGGTGGTCCGCGTCCTGCGCGCGTGCTGTTCCGAAGTGTTGATAGTTGCCAAGGAGCCGGCGGCCTACGAGCACCTGCGGCTACGGGTGATCCCGGACAGATCTGCCATCCAGGCGCCGCTTGTGGGCGTCTGCGGCGGGCTGGGGGCGGCAGCGACGCCGTGGGCGTTCGTGGCCGCGTGCGACATGCCTTACCTCTCACCAGACGCGGTGCGGCTTCTGGCCGGGCTGGCAGAGGGCTTTGATGCGGCCGTTCCCAGGGTGCAGGGTCGCTGGCATCCCCTGCACGCCGTCTATGCCACCTCGACGCTGCCCTTGTTCGAGGAGCATCTGGCGAAGGCAGAGACGCGCATGTGGGCCGCCCTCGAGGCGCTGCGCGTGCGGCAGGTGACCGCGGCAGAGCTGGAGACCGTTGACCCGGGACTGTGCACGCTGATCAACGTCAACACGGTCCAGGAGCACCGCGCGGTCACGGAGCGCCGCAGGCCAGGAGGGTCGCGCCACGAGCGTATTGAAGAGTAACCACGTGAAGGCCGTCGTCTCCAACATCACGATCCCCAGATACCTGGCTGCGCGCTCTCTCGGTCGCATCTGGCGGCCGGTATTCTGGAGCCGGTTGAGCCCGATCCGGTTGGCCGACATCCCTGAACCCCGCCTGCCCGGACCCGACTGGGTCAAGGTGCGCGTGCACCTGGGCGGTGTCTGCGGGAGCGACCTGCACGTGGTGCTCCTGGAGACTAGCCCGTATGCTACGGTCTATGCCTCGATGCCCTTCGTCATCGGGCACGAGAACGTGGGCACCGTGGTGGAGGTTGGTCCTGATGCCGGCGTGGACCTGGGCACCCGGGTTGTGGTGGAGCCCGTGCTCGCGTGCGCGGCACGGGGTTTCGCCGACCCTTGCGCGGCCTGCGCTCGAGGTGACTACAACCTGTGCGCCCGGTTCGCCGAGGGATACCTCTCGCCAGGGCTTGGGCAGGGCGCCTGCCGCGATACCGGAGGGGCGTGGGGCGAGGTCATGGTCGCCCATCGCTCGCAACTCGTCTCGGTCCCTGCCCATGTCTCCGACGAGCAGGCAATACTCGTGGAGCCGCTGGCTGTGGCGGTGCACGCCATCCTCAGGTTCGTGCCCGCGGACGCGGCAACGGTGCTCGTAGCCGGCGCAGGAGCGATAGGGCTTGCTGCTGTGGCGGCGCTGCGTGCGCTCCGTCCGGGCGCGCGAGCAGTAGCACTGGCGCGGTACCCTCACCAGGCCGACCTCGCGCGCCGTTTTGGGGCCTCGGCGGTGATTGCCGCTTCGGGGGACGCCCACTACCGGGAGATCGCTTCCCTGACTGACTCCAAACTCCTGAAGCCCATGCTGGGGCCGCCGGTACTGACAGGGGGCGCCGACGCCACCCTGGAGTGTGTGGGAACCGAGCGCAGCATCGCCGACGCGTTCCGCCTGACAAGGGCCGGCGGCAGGGTGGTGCTGCTGGGGCTGGCGGCGGTTCCGCGGGGCGTGGACTGGACCCCGATCTGGCTGCGTGAGATCGCGGTTCACGGTGGATTCGCCTACTCGCTCGAACGGGTGGACGGCCGCGTGTCCCGGTCAATGGACCTGGCCATGGAACTGCTGGCGACAGGCGGCGTGGACCTGCGGCCGCTGATCACGCACCGGTTTCCCCTGGCGGAGTTCCATCGCGCGATCGAGGTGGCTCTCGACAAGCGGCGGCACCGCGCCGTCAAGATCCTCCTGGCGCCCTCATAGGGGTACGGATGCACCCCTCCCCTTCGTCTGATAGAATACGGGCACGCGCGCGCTCCACGGAGGTGTAGACATGCCACCTCGCATCAGCACGATCTTGGTACCGGTTGATTTCTCCACGGGGTCCGCGGCTGCGGTCGAGTGGGCTCAGGCCCTTGCCGGCGCTTTCGGCGCGAAGATCGTCCTGCTCAGCGTGATTGACGTATCGGTGAGTGCTATCATGGGCGGCCCTGGCGGCGTCATGGTTCCGCCGCCCCCGGAATCGCTCCTGGACCAGATGCGTGAAGAGGCGCGCACGGAGATGGCGGCAGTGGCCGCCCGCGTGCCGGGCGCGACGCCCGTGATCAGGGAAGGCACGCCGCGGCACGAGATCCTCGAGGTTGCCGCCGAGGTCAAGGCAGACCTGATCGTCATGGGCACGCACGGACGCACGGGGCTTGCGCACCTGCTGTTTGGGAGCGTGGCGGAGCACGTGGTCCGGCACGCCGAAGTACCCGTCTTCACCGTTAGGGGGTCAAAGGAGTCATGAGATCCAAGCGCCGTTCCCGGAAGGGGCTGTGGGCAATCGTCGGGGTCGTGGCCGTCGCTGGCGCAATCGGCGCGGCAGTCCTCCATTGGAGGACCGCGGCGCCCCCGGCGGCCGCGCCGCCGCCACCTGCGCCGGAAGGATCTTCCGGCACGGCCCGCGGGCGCCTTGGCGCGCCGGTGACCCTCGAGATCTTCTCGGACTTCCGGTGCAAGTACTGCGGCATCCTGGCCGAGTCGGTCGAGCCGCTCATAGTGTCCGAGTACGTCAACAAAGGGATCGTCCGAATGGTGTACAGGCAGTTCCCGGTGGGAGGCCCGCTTTCCGAGCAGGCCGCCGAGGCCAGCCTGTGCGCAGCCGACCAGGGCAAGTTCTGGGCGTACCACGGCGCGCTGTTCGCCCGCCTGCCCCGGGGTGAGCTGCGCGGGGCCGGGGACCTTGATTCCGCCGCGCGCGAGATCGGTCTCGACCAGGCGGCGTTCACCCGCTGCCTGCGCAGTGGGCAGATGCGCGCCCGGGTAGCCGCCGACATGAATGAGGGGCTGCGGCGCGGCGTGCAGGGTACCCCGACCAGTTTCGTGGGCGGTCGGGCGATCGTAGGCGCTCAACCCATAGAGGTGTTTCGTGCCGCCATCGAAGCCGCGCGCCCGCGCTAGCACGGTCGGCACCTCGGGCAGCGCCTGGCTGGCAGCGGCGGCGGTCGCGGTGGCCGGCATCGCGGTCTCCGGATACCTGCTCTTCAGCTATGCCCGGAACATCGCTCCCGTGTGCCTGGCAGGCCCGTGCGCCGAGGTCGCCACCAGTTCCTATGCCCGGTTCCTCGGGATCCCGAACGCGGCCCTGGGGTTGATGCTCTACGTGGCCGTCGCCGCCGTAGCGATCGCGGCCTTGTCCCGCGTGCCGGTCAGGTCCTGGGCGTCTCCCGTAATGTTCGGCCTAGGGGTGTTCGGGGCGACCTTTTCTGTCTACCTCACCTGGCTGCAGGTGGCCGTGCTGCAGGCGGTCTGCGCCTGGTGCGCGCTGAGCGCGGTACTGTGGGTTGTGATGCTTGTGCTGTCGGTGGTGATCGCGCGCCGGGGTCCCTGAGCCGCCCTCAGACTGAAGCCCGGCCAATATCCGTCCGGAACCCTATTGTGCCCCCATGTGGCTTCCCTACGATGGAGCCAGCCGCAAGCGCGGCGGAATCGGCGGGGTTGTGTGCCATGCTTGTTCGCGATCGGATGAGTGCTCCAGCGATCACCGCGGAGACCAGGACCTCACTGGCAGAGGCCCTGGGCCTGATGCGCCGGCTCGGGATCCGCCGGCTCCCGGTGCTGCAGCGAAGCCGGCTCGTGGGGATCGTCACCTGGACCGACCTCATGCGCGCGCAGCCCTCCCTTGTCGCGGGGGTGGATGCCGAGGCGGCCGCTGCCTTCCTGGAGCGGACCGCGGTACGCGAGATCATGAGCCCGGGCCCCATCACGATAGGGCCCGACGCGCCGATCGAGGCCGCAGCGGTAATCATGCGGCGCGAGAAGATCGGCGGACTCCCGGTCGTCGAGAAGCGGTCGCTTCTGGGCGTGGTCACCGAGAGCGACATCTTCGAGGCGTTCATTGACCTCACCGGCCTGCGCCAGGACGGCGCACGTCTGGTGGTGGATCTTTCTGGCCGCGCAAATGCCATCGCCGGACTCGCGGCCATCGCCGACGGTGCCGGTGTTCCCCTTGACTCTCTGGCCACCTACAGGCAGTGTGATCGAAGGCTGGCCGTAGTGCGCGTGGCCGCGCCGTACCCCCTGCACCTTGTTGAAGCGTTGAGCGAAGGGGGATTCCCGGTGCTGCACCTTGCCGCCGCCCCGTCGGAATTGGACTCGATGAAGGGGAAGCGGCGGTACTCGACCTACTCTCGCGCCTGGGAGTCCACGGCGCGGTAGGAGCAATCCTGGCGACGGTGGTGGTGCGGACACTCCTCACCCCCCGTCGGACAACCGATGCGGAGACTGCGCCGCCACCCCGCCAGGAGTTCCGCGACGACCCTGAAGCGTCCATAGAGCCGGGAGAGTATTCCCCGGTCTGACCCAATGTGCAATACTCTACCTCCGGAGCCATGTGTCTGGCATTGCCGCACCGCATCACTCGGATTCTCGATTCTCGGAGGGCCCTAGCAGAGGGCCCCGACGGGGAGCGCACGATTTCGACTGACCTTGTCGGTGAACTTGCCCCAGGAGCGTATGTCATTGTGGTCTATGGGGCCGCTATCCGCGAAGTCGCCCCGGACGAGGCGGCCGAGATCCTCGGGCTCGTGGCCGAGCTCACCGCGCAGGATCCGCCCCTAACGCAATGATCCGCTCACAGCCCTTGCGCCCCGCGGGTGCGCGCCGTCCCCTGGCAGCGTTGGTCGTGGCGCTGATCCTCCTGCTCGCTTGCTCTGGTGGCGCCGGGGCGTTGCCTGCCGGGCCGTTGCGGCTGGTGTGGTGGACTGATGTGGGGTTTCCGACGCCGTTTGCCGTCTCCACCCTGGGACCGGGCGGAGTGGTGCGCCTCTCGCTCCTCTACGACACCCTTGTCTGGAAGGATCACACCGGTGTGATTCCCTGGCTGGCAGAGTCGTGGCGGATCTCCGGCGACGGCAGGCGGTGGACGTTCACCCTGCGCCCTGACGTGGTCTGGCACGACGGCCGCCCCCTGACGGCCCGCGACGTGCAGTTCACCTTTGAGTACTACCGCCCCCACCCCTTTGTATGGGTTGACACATCCGTTGTTGCTGAGGTCACCACGGACGGCCCGCGCACCGTGACCTTCGTGCTCCGCGAACCCTTCGCGCCCTTCCTCGAGGACATCGCCGGAATCATCCCCGTCGTTCCGGCGCACGTCTGGGAAGGGGTGGCAGAGCCGCGTAAGGCGCAGGGTGTGGGTATGGCGACCGGCTCAGGGCCGTATCGGCTGGCAGAGTACCGGCCGGGAACCGGTGAGTACCGGCTCGAGGCAAACCACCGGTACTTCCGGGGTCGGCCCAGGTTCGAGGAGATCCAGTACACGGTCATCCCCGCGGAACGGCAGTTGCTGGCCATTCAGAGCGGCCAGTCGGATGTGGCAATGGCCGATACCTACGACGTGGTGCGCGCGTTCTCCGGTCACCCATACTTACGGACCTGGCAGAGCGAGCCCCTGTCGGTTGCGCGCCTGCTGTTCAACACGGAGCGGCCGCCATTCGACCAGAGGGCGGCTCGCCAGTCCGTGGCCTACGGGATCAACCGCACGCAACTGGCGACGCTGGTCACGCGCGGGCCAGGGGTTCCTGGAAGCCCGGGCATCGTCCCGCCCACGGACCGCTGGCATAACCCGCGCATCCGGGCCTATCCCTACGATCCAAGCAAGGCGCGGAGTCTGGTCGCGCAGGCAGGCCTGACGTCCCTGGCGTTTGAGCTCCTGGCCAGCCCTTCGCCGGTGGTGCCGGTAGTGCAGGAGATGCTGCGGCGCGCCGGGATCGAGGTGTCGGTGCGCACCGTGGACGCCCGGACCAGGGCCGCCCTGGTTGCGGAGGGCAAGTACCAGGCGGCGTTGACGTTTCACATAGGGGCCGGTGGGGACCCCGACTACCTGCGGCGGTGGCTCGGCGGCGGAGAGGCGAACCTCTTTGGGCAGTCCGCGGGGTTTACCCACCCCGAGTTCCGGCGCCTGGCCGCAGGGCAGGCCCGGACCCTGGATCAGGCCGCCCGCCGCGCGAGCGTCCACCGGATGCAAGAAATCCTGGCTGACGAACTTCCTACCCTTGCGCTCTACTACAGGCGGTTCTACTGGGTCTACGACAGCCGCAAGTTCATCCCCACAGCCACGGCCGGGGGCCTGATGAACGGGATCCCGCTGATAGAGAACAAGCTCGCGTTCCTGGGGCGGTAGCCGGGGGCAGAGGAGACCGTGCGGCGCCTGGTACGCTACGCCGGGCTGGTGTGCATTGTAGTACTGCTGAACTTCCTCGTGCCGCGGCTGCTTCCCGGGAGTCCGGCAGCAGGCGGGGGCGGCGACGAGGCGGCGGTTCTGCCGTCTGCCGCCTACCGATCCCTGGTTGCCACCTATCACCTCGACCTCCCGCTGCCGGCCCAGCTCGCCAGATACATTGCCGGGTTGCCCAGGGGAGACCTGGGGTGGTCGTTGACATCGCACCGTCCGGTTGCCCGCATTCTGATGGAGCGGCTGCCCTGGACGCTCCTTCTTGTTGGCAGCGCCGTGGTGCTGGCCGCCGCGTTCGGCGGTGTCCTGGGGTGGGCGGCCGCCTGGTACGGTCGCCGCCGGGCCGTCCGCGTTCTGACCGCGGCCACCGTGGGAGTGGGCGCCCTGCCCGAGTTCCTGATCGGCATGGCGCTGATAGTTGTGTTCTCTTCTCGCCTGCAGATCTTCCCATCCGGTGGTGCCACCACCCCGTTTGCCGGCCATCATGGACTGATGCAGGCCGTGCTCGATGTGGCCTGGCACGCGGCGCTCCCGGGGTTCACGCTCGTCCTTGGCCTCACGCCGGCCTTTGCCCTGCTGATGCGCAATGCGCTCGTGCCGCTGCTGAGTGAACGGTACCTGGTGACGGCACGGGCCAAGGGGCTCACCTCCAGGCGTGTCGCCTGGCACGCGCTTCGCAACGCGTTGCCACCCGTGGCCACGCTCCTGGGACTCCGGCTGGGTACGGCAGTCGCCGGAGCGGCCGTGGTCGAGCGCATCTTTGCCTACCCTGGGATGGGCATGCTTCTGTACGAGGCGATAAGCACGCGCGACTACCCCTTGATGCAGGGCGTGTTTCTGGTAGCCAGCCTGGCGGTGCTGACGGTGAACCTGCTTCTGGACCTCGTTGCCGCCAGGCTCGATCCTCGACTCGAGGGCCAGGCGTGAACGCGCACGGCCGCCCGCGGCGCCGGCCGAACGGGCGAGGCACGGCCGCGACCGGAGCCGCGGTGCTGGTCGCCCTTATCCTCCTGGCGATGGCCGCGCCCCTGCTGTCCCCTGAGGAGCCCGACCGCATAGCCGGAGATCCGGCCGCACCTCCTGGCCCGCGGTTCTGGCTGGGCACCAACGCGATGGGGCAGGACCTGTTCAGCCACCTGCTCTACGGCGCGCGGACCTCTCTCCTGGTGGGGTTTCTTGCCGCCTGCCTGTCCACGGGCCTCTCCGCCGCGGTCGGCATCTCCGCGGGGATGTGGCGGCGGGGCCAGGGCATGCTCATGGCGCTGGTGGACCTCTTCCTGGCCTTGCCCCAGGTGCCGCTCATCGTGCTGATGGTGGTCTTCTGGGGCCCGGGCTTCTGGCCGCTCGTGGGAACCCTGGCCCTGATCGGATGGGCCGCGTTCGCGCGCATCGTGCGCGCACAGGTTTCGGTTACCCTACGGAAGGAGTACGTTGAGGCGGCGCGCGCGCTGGGGGCTTCGGAAGGACGCGTGCTGCGGGCAATCGTCCTGATGGAGGTGGCCCCGATCCTGTTCACGAAGTTCCTGCTGACGGTGCGGTGGGCGGTCCTAATGGAGGCCACGCTGGGGCTGCTGGGACTCGCCGATCCCGGTCGCGTGAGCTGGGGGCTCGTGCTCCACCAGGCCTTTGGGTACCCGCTGCTCTTCCTGAATGGCGCCTGGCTCTGGTGGGCTGTTCCCCCGGCTATCGGGATCGTGGTCGTGACCCTGGCCTTGATGGCCGTGGGGCAGGACGTTGACTTGTGGCTCAACCCGGCCATGCGTCCTCCGGCGTGAACCCTAGGGACGTCGCAAACGACCGGTCGTGCGCGGCACCTATGGGCGCCTCGCGGCCCATATCCTATGATGTCCACGGAGGGATGCCCCGAATGCTGACTGGGTCGCTTCAGGTCGGCCCCCCTGTTCCTGCCGCCGCGGGAGCAGGAGGCGTCCTGGACGGCACGCTGCTGTTTGCCCGGTTCGCCTTCATGCCCAATCACCTGGGCTACTGCGGCGACGACTCCAACGCCACGCTCCTCGCCTACATGCGGGAAAGCGTATCCGATCAGGGGCTGCGCCGCCACCTCAACGCGTTCTCCGGAGCCCTGCCCTATCTTCGTGTGATCGCGGAGTCCAACGGCATAGCCGATCCGTTTGACGCGCGGGTTGTGGAGGCATACTGGATCGGCAACGGCCTTCTGGAGACCGTGGACTGGGCGTTTCACGCCAGGCGTCTCCACGAGCGGTTCAGCGGCCGCGTGCGCCCGGCCACCATGGAGCTGCTGGTGGGCAAGCCGCGCGCCGGTGCGCGTGCCCACCACGCCTTCCACGTGTTCGACGTATCATTCCGTACCGGACTGCCCCAGGGCGATGCAGCGCTGGATCTCTGCCGCATCGGCTGGGGGACGGTCAACGCAGTGGAACCCGTTGCCTTCACGGTGACGTACCGGCCGATCGTCCTGCGACAGGGACGGCTTTGCTTTGGCGAGCCCCAGACGGAGCGTGTGCTTCGGGCGATGGGCACGGATCAGTTCCTGGATGAAGCGTCGGTGGGAGACGTGATCGCCTTCCACTGGCGGTGGGCATGCCTCAAGCTCACCCCGGCGCAGGTGGCCAACCTCGAACGGTACACCCAGGGCATGCTGGCCCTGGCAAACCAGACTTTCTGAGGCAGAGCCGGATGCACGAGGTGGCAATCGCACAGGCCCTGCTGACCGAGGTAGAAGCCGCGGCTTCGCGGCACGGCCTGAAGAGCGTTTCAGCGGTGGGCATCTGCGTGGGACAGAACAGCGGCGTCGCGGCAGAGCCCTTGATGCAGGCGTTCGAGATCCTACGCGGGGGCTGCGCGGGTTGCGCGGTGCTCGATCTGAGGACCACCGAGGGCACCGACCTCCGCATGGAGTGGCTGGAGGGAGAATGACCGTGCGCGTGGAGGTAGTGGAGCGCATCCTGCGTGCCAACGATGCGCTGGCCGCCGAGGTCCGCGGACTGCTCGACCGGGCTGGCATCACGGCCGTCAACCTGATTGGTTCCCCGGGCAGCGGTAAGACCTCTCTCCTGGAACGGACTGCGGCCCTGCTCCACCCACGCCTTCGCCTCGGTGTCATAGAGGGAGACATCGCCACGACCCGCGATGCGGAGCGCGTTGCCCGCTGCGGTATCCCCGCAGTGCAGATCGAGACCCGCCTGGTAGGCAACGCGTGCCACCTGGACGCGAGCATGGTACAGACCGCGCTCGGTCGCCTGCCGCTGGCGGACGTGCAGGTCCTGTTCATCGAGAACGTCGGAAACCTGGTCTGTCCCGCGGCGTACGACGTCGGCGAGCACCTGCGCGTCGTGGTGGCAAGCGTTCCCGAGGGCGACGACAAGGTGTACAAGTATCCGTCCACATTCTCCAGGGCAGACGCGGTGGTCCTGAACAAGATAGACCTCGTTGCGGCCACCGAGTTCTCGCTCGAGGTCTTCACAGCCGGGCTGCGCGAGGTAACGGCGGCGCCGCTCTTCCCGGTCTCGGCACGCACCGGAGAAGGCGTGGCGGACTGGATCACCTGGATAGAGGCACGGCAGACCTGTCACGCGCGCGATGCGGCCCACCCCGCAACGGCCGCCGGTCAGGATCCGGCGGTGTCAGACGGCACAGGGGCGGGCTAGTCAAGGGGGACGACATGGAGGGATACTCTCCGACCGAGTTGCTGCGCTCCTCGCACCTGTTTGGGGCGCTGGAGCCCCAGCATCTGGAGAAGCTGGCCGCGATTGCCTCGGAGGTCACCTGGGCCGAGGGCCAGGTGATATTCCGGGAAGGCGAGGCCGATGACAGGTTGTACCTGGTGGTTGAGGGACTGGTGGCGCTGGAGATGTACATCCCCAATCGCGGCCGCGCCACGATCCTGACCGCCGGCCCGCACGAGATATTCGGGTGGTCGGCGGCCGTACCGGTTGTCGGGAAGAAGACCGCCGGCGCGCGCGCCCTGCAGAGGACGCGGGCCATTGCCATAGATGCGGGCGCGCTGTGCGCGGCCTGCGAGCAGGATCACGACCTCGGCTTCTACGTCTATCGCACCCTGGCAGATGTTATTGCCAGCCGCCTGACCGCGACGCGCCTGCAACTGCTGGACGTGTACGCGGTTGGCAAGGGAGAGTGAGGGACGGTTGATGGTTGAGCAGACACCACCGCTTGGCGGGCAGGTGGTAATCTCCAAGCCAGCCCTGCAGCAGATCTTCGATGCGCTGCGCACGGTCGGCTACTGCCTGATTGGCCCGACCGTGCGCGGGGATGCCATTGTGTACGACGAGATCGCCCTCCTGGACGATCTTCCCATCGGGTGGGCCGATGAGCAGGGGCCGGGCACCTACCGGCTCCATCGCCGCGACGATCAGGCGCACTTCGGGTTCGTCGTCGGTCCGCACTCGTGGAAGAGGTATCTATACCCGCCGTCGCTGAGACTCTTCTCGACGCGCCGGGACGGGGACGGGTTCAGCGTCGAGGCGAACACCGATTCTCCGCCCTTGTACGCGTTCATTGGCGTGAGAGGGTGCGAGCTGGCGGCCATCGCCGTGCAGGATCGGGTGTTTCTCGAGGGTCCGGTGCAGGAGCCGCACTACAAGACCCGCCGCGAGCGCGCTTTCGTCCTGGCCGTGAACTGCACCGAGCCAGGCGGCTCCTGCTTCTGCGCATCCGTGAGGACCGGCCCCAGGTGTTCGTCTGGTTTCGACCTGGCCCTGACCGAGATGGACGACGTCTTCCTGCTGGAAGTCGGCTCGGCACTGGGAGCGCAGATGCTGTCCGGGGTTGAGTGGCGGCTGGCCGGCGCCTTCGACCTGAGCCGCGCCCGGCAGGCAATGGCCGATGCCTTGACGCGCATGGGCAGGGGGCTCAACACCCACAACCTGCCTGATCTGCTGTACGACAACCTGGAACACCCCCACTGGGAGGACGTGGCGAAGCGCTGCCTCTCGTGCGCCAACTGCACCATGGTGTGCCCCACCTGCTTCTGCTCTGACGTGCTGGAGGCAAGCGATCTCACCGGCGAGACCGCCGCGCGTGTGCGCGTCTGGGACTCCTGCTTCAATCGCGAGTTCTCCTACGTGTTCGGCGGGCACCTTCGGCCAAACACACGCGCCCGATACCGCCAGTGGCTCACGCACAAGCTGGCATCGTGGAAGGACCAGTACGGCGTCTCGGGGTGCGTGGGGTGCGGTCGGTGCATAACGTGGTGCCCGGTGGGCATTGACCTGACCGCGGAACTTGCGGCCATCAGAGGGGAGAGCCCGCTATGAACCCAACCCAGGCCAAGAGCCAACGCCCACCATCTACCGGCCACCCCCTGGTACCCCAGCCGGCGGTGATCACCCACGTGCAACCCGAGGCGCAGGGCGTTACGACGTACACGCTGGAGTTCAATGACCCGGCCGTGCGCGAGGCATACCGCTTTTGCCCTGGCCAGTTCAACATGCTCTACCTGCCGGGCATCGGGGAGTCGGCCATATCCATCAGCTCGGATCCGGCTGAGCCCGCCCTCCTGCGTCATACGATCCGCTTCGCCGGCAACGTCACCCAGGCCATCTCCAGGATGGATGCCGGCGGCGTGATAGGCGTGCGCGGCCCCTACGGAAACCCCTGGCCCGTGGACCGGGCAGTGGGCAACGACCTGATAATCGTGGCCGGAGGCATCGGCCTGGCCCCTCTGCGCCCGGTAATCTACCACGTTCTCAGGCACAGGGCCGACTACGGCAAGGTTACCATCCTGAACGGTGCGCGTCTCCCGACCGACCTGCTCTACCCGCAGGAGTACGACCTGTGGCGTAGCCGAGACGTCGAGGTCGTCGTGACCGTGGACCGCGCCGACGAGGCGTGGAAAGGCCGCGTGGGCGTGGTACCCATGCTGTTCTACGCGGTGAGGCCCGACCCCAAGCGCACGACCGTCTTCACTTGCGGGCCGGAAATCATGATGCACTTCGTGGTCTACGAGGCGCTGGCGCGTCGAGTCCCCAAGGAACGCATCTACCTGTCGCTGGAGCGCAACATGAAATGCGCTGTTGCATTCTGCGGTCGCTGCCAGTACGGCCCGACCTTCCTGTGCAAGGATGGGCCGGTCCTGAGTTACGACCGCATTGAGCCGTTCTTCACCGTGGAGGAGTTCTGATGGCTACTCCCAAGAAGCGCAAGCCCAGCCTGGCGGTGTTCAAGTTCGCGTCATGCGACGGCTGCCAGCTTTCGCTGCTGGATTGTGAGGATGCCGTGCTCGCCGTGGCCGACGCGGTGGAGATTGCCTATTTCGTCGAGGCCCGCCGGCAGGCACTTGCCGGCCCCTATGACGTGACCCTGGTCGAGGGCTCGGTAACCACCGAAGAGGAAGTCGAGCGCATCAAGGAAGTACGGCGCCAATCCGGGCTGCTGGTGACCATCGGCGCGTGCGCCACCTCCGGCGGCATCCAGGCACTGCGCAACTGGGCGGACGTGGGCGAGTTCACGCGGACCGTTTACGCCAGCCCCGAGTACATCCACACGCTGGATCGCTCGCGTCCGATCAGCGATTTCGTGCCCGTGGACTTCGAGCTGCGCGGTTGCCCCATCAGCAAGCAGCAGCTCGTGGACCTTGTCACCTCGCTGCTGATCGGGCGCAAGCCGTCGGTACCGGAACACGCGGTGTGCAACGAGTGCAAGCGGCAGGGGACGGTCTGCGTGATGGTCGCGGAGGGGGTCCCGTGCCTGGGTCCGGCCACGCAGGCCGGGTGCGGCGCGATCTGCCCGGCCTACAACAGGGGGTGCTACGGGTGCTTCGGCCCAATGGATCTGTCCAATCCGGCCGCGCTCGGCGCCCGCTTCATCGCGATGGGACAGACCGCTCGTGACGTCAGCCGCGCCTTCCGCGGCTTCAACGGCTACTCGGCGGTCTTCCGGGCGGCCAGCGAGCAGTTTGAAAAGGACGCCATCCCAAGTTAGTCAGGGGAGAGAGGCAATGGCCGAGAGACGCATCAACGTGGACTACCTGGCCCGCGTCGAGGGTGAGGGCGCGCTGCGGGTCGTGATCAAGGACGATCGCGTTACCGACGTCCAGCTCAACATATTCGAGCCGCCACGCTTCTTCGAGGCGTTTCTGCGAGGCCGCACGCCCCAGGAGACCGTGGACATCACGGCCCGAATCTGCGGCATCTGCCCGGTGGCCTACCAGATGAGCGCCGCCCACGCGTTGGAGAAGGCCCTGGGCGTGACCCCTCCGCCCGGCGTACGCGCCCTGCGCCGGCTGCTCTACTGCGGCGAGTACATCGAGAGCCACGTGTTGCACATCTTCATGCTGCATGCGCCGGATTTCATCGGACACGAGTCGGCCATCAGCATGGCCACCGATCCGGCCCTGCGTCCGCTGGTCGAGCAGGCGCTGCGAATGAAGAAGATCGGCAACCACCTGGTGACGGTCATCGGTGGGCGCGAGATCCACCCGGTCTCGGCATGCGTGGGCGGCTTCTACCGGGCGCCGCGCAAGTCGGAACTCGTGGCCCTGGTTCCGGATCTCGAGTGGGGCCTCGAGAGGGCGGTGGAGGCCGTGCGGTGGGCGGCCACGCTGGACTATCCTGACTTCACCGCCGACTACGAGTTCGTCTCCCTGTCACATCCTGATGAGTACCCCTACAACGAGGGGCGCGTGGTGTCGTCCAGAGGGCTGGACATCCCGATAGAAGAGTACGAGCGGCACTTCCTAGAGGAGCACGTCGAGCACTCCAACGCGCTTCACTCGCGCCGCGCGGGCAGCAAGACGAGCTACATGGTGGGGCCGCTGGCGCGGGTGAACCTGAACTTCGACCGGCTCTCGCCCAGGGCCCAGTCGGCGGCGCGTGACATCGCGCTGACCCTGCCCGTGCGCAACCCGTTCATGAGCCTGCTCGCGCGCGGGCTGGAGCTGGTTCATGCCTATGAGGAGGCGCTCCAGTTGATCGCCTCCTACGTGGAACCCGTTCCCTCAAGGTCGCCCATCCCCACGCCTCCGAGGGCCGGGGAGGGAGCCCATGCCACCGAGGCACCGCGCGGTCTGCTGTACCACCGGTACACGGTAGACGCAGCGGGCCTGATCGCCGGTGCCAGGATCGTACCGCCGACCGCGCAGAACCTGAGGCGCATGGAGGACGACCTGTGGCAGTACGTGCCCGGGGTGCTGGCTCTACCGCTCGAGGAGGCCACGCTGCGCTGCGAGCAGCTCGTGCGCAGTTACGATCCGTGCATCTCGTGCGCCACGCACTTCTTGAAGCTCGACCTTGAGCGGGAATAGGGAGAGAACTGCCGGGGCCAAGGCCCCATCCGCGCTGATCATAGGCATTGGTAACGCGTCGCGGGGCGACGATGCGGCAGGGCTGATCGCCGCCCGCCTGATCAGGGATGCGCTTCTTTCCCTCCCGGATCCCCCGGATCCGGGGCGCGTTGCGGTGCTCGAACAGGATGGCGAGGGCACCGCCCTTGTCGCGGCCTGGAAGGGCGCGGAGACCGTGATCCTGATAGATGCCGCCCTCTCCGGCGCGGCTCCCGGCAGCATACACCGCTTCGATGCCCTCGGCCAGCCGCTCCCGGCCGGGTTCCGCGCTTGCTCGACTCACGCGTTCGGAGTGGCAGAGGCGATCGAGCTGGCCAGGGCGCTGGACCGGCTGCCGCAGCGGCTCATCGTCTACGGAATCGAGGGCCTGTCGTTCTCGGCAGGCGAGGTGCCCTCGGAGGCGGTCGAGGCCGCGGTACGGGCGGTGGTCGAGCGCGTGCTGGCCGACGTAAGGTAGCGCCGCCGGAAATACTGTTTCCGTCCGATGGCCTGCCGGACCCGGGCGGGCTATTCTGTCATAGGTGAGAACAGCCATGGCCCCGGCCGCTGAGCAGGCACGGGCATTCCCCGAGATCCTCGCGCTCGAAGGCGGCGCAGCACTCGCGGAGTACGAGATCGCTCCAGGCCTGGGCGCGTTCTCCTCTTACGGACGCCGGCGCGCGCAGGTCGTCCGCGAGACGCTGGGCAGGGGGCTGCGGGCTCCGGGTGGGGAGGCCTTCGCCGCAGTCCTTGGCGACACAATCATCGGCTACCTGCTCCTGGTGCCGGCCGGCATTGACCAGCCCTGGGGCCGGCTGGGGGATCCCAGGGTGCTTGAGGTCGGCATAGAGGTGGCGCGCGGGCACAGAGGGCAGGGAATCGCTCAATCGTTGTTCCGCCGTGCCTTCGCCCGACCGGTGGTGGAGTCGCGGATATACGTGGCCACCGGGTACGTGTGGTGCTGGGACATCGAGGACACCGTCATCGAGGCCGGGATCTACGCCGACCGCCTGCTGGCGCTCTTCGGGCGGTTTGGGTTCCGGCGCGAGTGGACCAACGAACCCAACGTGGCCCTCGAGCCGCTGAACTTCCTGGCGGTGCGGATCGGGCAGGACGTGCCCGCGGCGCTCGTCAGCCGCTTTCGCCTGGCACAGCGGGGCGAACAGGTGGCCTGAGGGAGCGGCTATGCGCGTGCGCACCCTGATGACGTCGCCGGCGCTCGTGGTTGGGCCGGAGGCCCCGGCCTGGGAGGCCCTGGGGCTCATGCGGAGGCACCGCATCCGGCGCCTGCCGGTTGTGGACGGCGAGGTCCTGGTCGGGATCATTACCTGGACCGATGTGGTCCGCGTGCATGCTCCGGCGGTTGAGGGCCCCAGGCGCACTCCAACCCTGTCGGTGGGAGTGCTCGTCAGGCACCTGATGGCCAGCGCGCCCGTGACGGTTGATCCGGACGCCACGATTGAGCAGGCGGCCGCGCTCATGCGCCGACACAAGATCGGGGGGCTGCCTGTGGTCGAGGACGGCCGGCTGGTCGGCGTCATCACCGAGAGCGACCTGTTCGAGGCCTTCGCGGAGATGCTTGGGGCCGGCCCGCATGAGGTCAAGCTCCACCTGGCAGTTGGCAGCATTTCCGTTGAACTTCCAAGAATCGTGTCTAGGCTGACGAAGGCCGGAATCCCCATAGTTGCCGTGCACACGCTGCGCACCTCGGGTGCGGAGGTCGTAGAACTCGTGGTTCACGAGAACGACGTGGGGCGCGCCCGGGAGGTATTGCACCGTCTTGCCCTCGAAACAGACGTCGTGGAAGCGCAGGAGAGGGGGGACCGCGCGTGACCGCGAGCAGAGAAGGCAATGCTTCCGTCGGGGTGATCCCGCCGCAGCGGGTGCTCATCGCCGCCGAGCGGTGCAAGGGCTGCGGGCTTTGCGTGGCCGTCTGCCCGCCTGAGATCATGGAGTTGGGGTCGCTCAACCGCCTGGGGTATGCTGTTGTGCGCGTGACCGATCAGGCCCGGTGCACTTCCTGCACGGCGTGCGCGCTGGTCTGCCCGGAGGTGGCCATCACTGTGATGCGCCCCCAGCGGGCCCGCCAGACGCGGGAGGGCGCCAAGTGAAGCGCACCTTGATGAAGGGAAACGAGGCGCTGGCCGAGGCGGCCATTCGCGCCGGTTGCAGGGCCTATTTCGGCTATCCGATCACGCCCCAGAACGAGGTGCCGGAGTACATGGCCCGCCACATGCCAGGGGCGGGTGGCGTCTTCGTGCAGGCAGAGAGCGAGATCGCGGCCATCAACATGGTCCACGGCGCTGCGGGCGCCGGCGTCCGCGCTATGGCCACCACCAGCAGCCCCGGATTTAGTCTGATGACAGAAGGCCTTTCCTACATGATCGGCTCCCGGCTGCCGTGCGTCGTGGTCAACGTGATGCGCGGAGGTCCTGGGCTCGGCAACATTGCACCGGCGCAGGGAGATTACTTCCAGGTTACCCGCGGGCTGGGACACGGTGACACCCACGGCATCGTGCTAGCGCCGTCCACGGTCCAGGAGATCGTTGACCTCATGCCCGTCGCGTTCGAGCTGGCCGAGCGCTACCGGCTGCCAACGGTGATCGCCGCAGACGGCATACTCGGGCAGATGATGGAACCGGTGGCGCTGCCTGAACCCATCGCGCCTCCGCCTCCTCCTGAGTGGGCCACGACCGGCGCGGTGGGAAGCCCCCGCGTGATCTCGTCCATCTATCTGGCGCCGGAAGAGCTCGAACAGCACGTCCTTTCCCTGATGAGGACCTACCAGGAAATCCGCGAGCGCGAGCAGCGATGGGAGGCCTACCGCGCCGACGACGCGGAGGTGCTCGTTGTGGCCTACGGGACCGCGGCCCGCGTTGTGCGATCGGCCGTGGATCGCGTGCGCGCGCAGGGAGTCGCAGCCGGATTGATCAGGCCGATCACCCTCTGGCCGTTCCCGACTTCCGCGTTCGAGATGTCGCCGCGCCGGTGGCTGGTTGTGGAACTCAGCGCGGGACAGATGGTGGAGGACGTTCGCCTCGCCGTATCGGGCAGGGCGCCGGTCGGATTGTACGGCCGCGTCGGTGGGGTAGTGCCTTCTCCGGCGGAGGTGTCGGAGGCGATTCGGGCGGCCGTGGCCGAGGAGGTGGCCTGGGCATGATCAAGGACATGGTTGAGGTTACGGCCAGGCCCCGCTCGCTGGTGGACGTGCCCCTGCACTACTGCCCGGGTTGCACGCACGGCATAATCCACCGTCTGGTGGCCGAGGCCATTGACAGTCTGGGCATCCGGGAGCGGACTATCGGCGTAGCGTCGGTTGGGTGCTCGGTCTTCATCTACAACTACCTCGACGTGGACTTCCAACAGGCCCCGCACGGCAGGGCGCCGGCGGTTGCCACGGGCATCAAGCGCGTACTGCCCGACCGCGTCGTGTTCACCTACCAGGGGGACGGCGATCTGGCCTCGATAGGCGCCGCTGAGATCCTCCACGCCGCCGCGCGGGGCGAGCGCATCACGGTCATCTTCGTGAACAACGCGATCTACGGCATGACCGGCGGTCAGATGGCGCCGACCACGCTGTCCGGAATGAAGACCACGACCACCCCCTTCGGCAGGGAGATCCGCCAGGCGGGGGGGGCGCTGCGCGTGGTCGAACTCCTGGCCGGCATGGACGGCGTGGCATACGCCGCGCGCGAAGCGGTCACGAGCCCTGCCCGTATCCACCGGGCCCGCCGCGCCGTAGAGGCCGCGTTCAGGGCGCAGATCGAGGACAGGGGTTTGGGCATAGTCGAGCTGCTCTCGACCTGTCCGGTGAACTGGAAGCTCCCGCCGGTCGAGGCGGTCGCGTGGTGCGAGGCCAACATGATCCCCGCGTTCCCGCTGGGCGTCCTGAAGGACACCACCGGGAGCGGGGGGTAGCAGCATGGCCGTCCACGAGATCGTGATAGCCGGCTTCGGGGGACAGGGCGTGCTGTTTCTGGGTGAAGTCCTCGCGCAGGCGGCCCTCAGCGAGGGGCGCGAGGTAACCTGGCTGCCCGCTTACGGACCGGAGCAGCGCGGCGGCACCGCGTACTGTACGGTCGTGATCAGCAGCGAACCCATCGGCTCGCCTGTGGCCTCAGACCCAACCGTGGTGATCGCGATGAACCGGCCGTCGCTGGACCGGTTTGAGCCCGCGGTTCGGCCCGGGGGCCTGATCGTATGCGATAGCACGCTGACGGGGAGGGTACCTGAGCGCGCCGACGTCCAGGCCATTGCGGTGCCGGCGACGGCCATCGCCGCCGAGCTGGGCGCGGCGCGGGCGGCGAATGTCGTGCTGCTGGGCGCCACAATGGCGGCGAGACCGATCCTTACGATAGAGAGCGTGCGCGCGGCCCTGGACGGGATGGTGGCAGACCCTCAGGTCATGGCGCGTAACCTTGCGGCGTTCGAGCGCGGCGCGCGCGAGGGCTCCCGCCCATGAAGCAGGCCCGAGACGCTTCGCCGGGAGGCCCCAGGACCATCCGGCTCATTGTCGCCGACGACCATGCCATCGTGCGCGAGGGCATCAAGCGCCTGCTCCAGGCCGAGCCGGACATCGAGGTCGTGGGTGAGGCGGGTGACGGTGTCGCGGCCGTGGAGATGGCCCAGGATCTCAAGCCCGACGTTGTGTGTCTGGATGTCAGCATGCCCAGGATGAATGGGGTGGAGGCGACCCGGCGCATCAGGGCCTCCCTGCCGGACGTCGGGGTGGTCGTCCTGACAATGCACGAGGACGAGGACTACGTGTTCGAGTTGGTGAAGGCAGGCGCTTCGGGCTACGTCTTGAAGCGGGCCAGCGCCCGCGACCTGGTGGATGCCGTGCACGCCGTGGCCGGGGGCCACACATTCCTGCATCCAATGATTGCGCGGCGGCTGGTCTCGGATCACGAGACATCCAGCAGCCGCGACGAAGAACGCCGGCGGTTCGACGGCCTGACCGAACGGGAACGCGAGGTCGTACGCCTGATCGCCGATGGCCTGACCAACAAGGAGATCGCGGAACGGCTCCACATCAGCGTCAAGACCGTCGAAACCCATCGCACGCACATCATGGAGAAGCTCGATCTGCACGATCGCGCACACCTGGTGCGCTACGCTGTCCGGAAGGGGCTGGTCACCGCATGATCCCGAAGGATCAGGGATGGCCGTACTCGGCCCGGGCCCTGGCCGCCCGCATCGAGCACTCGGTCCTGGCGCCCGAAGCCGGACAGGCCGACGTGGAATCCGGTTGCACCGTGGCCCGTGCCCGGGGAGTTCGATCCGTGGTGGTCAAGCCGGTGCACGTCGCCTTGGCCCGCCGGCTGCTGGAAGGGACCGGGATCCGCGTGGTGAGCGTGATCGGGTTCCCCCACGGTAACTCGACGCCGGAGGTGAAGGCCCTGGAGGTCTCCGCCGCGATCCGGGACGGTGCCGATGAGGTGGACGTCGTGGTGAACGTCGGCGCCCTGTGCGAGGGCCGATGGGAGCCGGTGGCGGAGGAACTTCGGGCGGTCGTGGCCGCGTCAGGCGGCAGTCCGGTGAAGGTGATCCTGGAGACCGCGCTGCTGACCGATGCCGTCAAGGTTCGTGCGTGCGGGCTCGCGGATGCCTCGGGCGCGGCCTATGTGAAGACTTCCACGGGATTTGGCAGGGCAGGGGCAACGGTGGCCGACGTGGCGCTGTTGCGGGGCAATGTGGGGTCTGGCGTCGGAGTGAAGGCGTCAGGGGGAATCCGCACGCTGGCGGATGCGGCGGCAATGATCGCCGCGGGAGCCGACCTCATCGGAACGAGCCAGACCGAAGCGATCCTGGACGAGGCCGGCTCCGCCGCCTGACCTCGCGCGGCGCGGCGACCCTCGGTTATCCCGCAGAGGAGAAAGCAAGTCCCGCCCTGAAATATGAGGGCGCGATGGCGGATGAGGAACGCGCCACACAAGGCGAGCCCTCAGGCGACCTGCTGCGCCGGCTGCTCGCCGACGCGGCAGCCCTGGGCGGAGTGTACGGACGCGCCACACGAGAACACCTGCTCGCCCTGGCAAGGGACTTCGCGTTTGCCGCGTTGATGGTAGGCGCCGCTGTGGCGCTGGGCGTTATGGCCATAGGCCTGGCCGTCGCCGCGATCGTGATGGTGGCCGCGATCTGGCTGCCTGGCTGGCTGGCCGCCCTGGTGGTCCTGGGCATCATGATAACCGCGATGGGCATCCTGCTGTCGCTCGGCAAGGTCCGGCTGCAGCGGCGGAGGGCGGCCTGGGCGGTGCGCATGGCCGAGGAGATCCGTTGGCTGCAGACCCTTTTCACACGCCGGAGCTAGCCGCGCTCCACCAGCGCATCGGTCGGGACGTGGCCGAACTGCGCTCTCGGTTGCGCAAGGGCGGCGTTACCCTCCGCCTTGGTCCGGTCGTCTCTGATCGGGCGGGTGTTACCTGGATCACCGCGCTGGGCGCGGCCGCAGGACTGCTGGCAGGGCGGCTCCTGCGGGCGCGGTGCGGTGGCGGACGCCCGGCCCGGGGCCTATAATGAGTTCTGGAGGTAACTGAAGATGACTGGATTCGTACCACCGGCCGTGATCGGCAACGTGGGTCCCCTGGAGATGCTCGTTATCCTCTTGATATTGCTGCTGCTCTTTGGAGCCAGCCGGCTCGCAGGCCTGGGGGCGGCGGCTGGGAAGACGATAAAGGAGTTCCGCAAGGCGATCCGGGACGTGGAGGACGACGTGAACGAAACGAAACCCTCGAAGCCGGATGCCTAGATCACATGCACGACCGACCGATGACGATCGTGGAGCACTTGGAGGAGCTGCGGCGGCGGCTCCTCATCGCGTTTGCCGCGCTGGGTGTGGGTGCGGTGATTGGATTCGCCTTTGTGGACCGAGTGCTCGACCTGCTCATCCGCCAGTTGCAGGTATCGCATGTCGTCTTCTTTGCCCCGGCGGAGGCGCTGTTCATCCGCATCAAGATCGCCCTGCTGCTGGGTGTCTTCGTCGGCCTGCCGGTGATACTGTACCAGCTCTGGGCGTTCATCGCCGTGGGGCTCACCAGGACCGAGCGGCGCGCGGTGATGGGACTGCTGCCGCCTTCGCTGGTGCTATTCGGGCTGGGCGCTGCGTTTGGGCTGTTCGTGATCATGCCCGTGGGCGTCCGGGTCCTGCTCGGGTACCAGACCGAGAGGCTGCAGCCGATGCTGGCGGTTGGGCCGGCCCTCTCGTTCCTTATGGCTTTCGTGCTGGCGTTCGGGTTCATCTTCCAGCTGCCGATAGTCGTGGTCTTCCTGGCCCGGATGGGCATAGTATCGCCCGCCACGCTGGCGGCGGGCCGCCGGTACGCCATAGTCGGCATCGTCGTGCTTTCCGCGGTACTGACGCCTGGGACCGACGTGGTCTCCCAGATGCTCATGGCGGTGCCAACGTACGCGCTCTACGAAATCAGCATCTGGCTGGCACGATTGGTCGCTCCTCGGCCGGCCTCGAGCGTTCAGGCTTACGTCGAGTAGAGGTGAGCGATGGCCCGTCGCACCCGGAATCCCTGGTGGGTCCTGTTCGTAATCATCCTGTTTGGCGGCCTGCTGGGTAGCGTCATCGCCGAGGCGGTGGTCGGCTATCCGGTGCTCGGCTTCCTGGCCCGCGAGGTCCGCGCCGGCGTTGACCCTCCGGTCACCCTCGACCTGCGAATAATAAGCCTGACCGCGGGCGGGATCGTCCGGCTCAACCTGGCCATGCTGCTGGGCGTGGTGATCGCGGTCTGGATCTACCGGTTGTTGTAGCCCCTCATTCCGGCTGATATACTTGCCCTGACGTGCATATTTCGGCCCCTTTGGGGGACGGGGTGCCGCCGCTGGTGCTGGCTTCCGCCTCTTCCCGGCGCGCTGAGCTCCTTCGTCAGGTCGGGTGGTCTTTCGAGATCGCCGCAGCGACCCCTGAGGAGGAGACGCTGGGGGTGATTCCCTCCGGCGCTGACCACCAGGGGTGGACGCTTGACCAGGTGCGGGCGCGCGCTCGAAGGGCCGCGCTGGATAAGGCCAGGCCTGTCAGCGAAGCACGGCCGGACGCGGTGGTCATCGCTGCCGATACGGTGGTGACGGTGGATGGGATCGTGCTGGGAAAGCCCACGACTGCGGGCGAAGCCGTGGAGATGCTACATCGCCTCGCGGGCCGCACGCACCACGTGGTCACCGGGGTCGTCGTCGCCCACGGCCGCCGTGGCGTGACGCTGGCCGATGATTCCACCACGGCAGTGCAGTTCCGGGTGTTGCCGCCGGAGGAGGTCCTCCGGTATGTCGCGTCCGGCGAGCCGATGGATAAGGCGGGGGCGTACGGCATTCAGGGCCGTGCGGCGCTATTCGTGGAGAAGCTGGAGGGGGACTACTTCGGGGTGGTGGGTCTCCCGCTGGCACGGCTGGCACGCATGCTCGAGACGATCGGCGTGCGACCGGCCTAGCTCGGCCAGCCGCTCTGGCCCAGCCCGACGCCTCCTGCGCGGGGGCGAACGGGTATCCCCAAGTGGCGCTGGAACCGGAGCGTTGATGGTGGTGGCTGGCGGGCTGTCCGTCAAACTGCTTCCCCTAGAAGACAGACCCAGGGAACGCCTCCTGCGCGATGGCGCCGCAGGGCTATCCTCCGTGGACCTGTTGACGGTGCTGCTGCGGACCGGCACCCGTACCCTTGGGGCGGCCGAGGTCGCGGCCGAGCTGCTTGTGTCCTACGGCTCACTCCAGGCCCTAAGCCAGGCAGGGCCGGACGAACTGCTTCGGCGGTGCGGGATAGGTCCGGCCAAGGCCGGGGCAGTGCTCGCGGCGTTCGAGTTGGGGCGGCGGGTTCAGGTTGCGCCGGCGGCGCGCCGGCCGTTGATCAGGGCGCCGGGTGACGTTGCGGCGCTGCTGGCCGGGCAGATGCGGCACCTGGACCGCGAGCACTTCCGGGCAGTGATGCTCAACACCCGGCACGAGGTGCTGGACGTTACCAACGTGGCCGTTGGAGGGCTGGACAGCGCGCCCATCCACCCGCGGGAGGTCTTCAAGGAGGCGATCAGGCGGAGCGCTGCCGCGGTCATCCTTGTGCACAACCACCCTTCGGGCACGCCGGAGCCCAGCGGAGATGACCTGCGTATAACCGCCCGTCTGCAGGAGGCCGGGCGCGTGGTGGGCATTGAAGTGCTCGACCATGTCATCATCGGTGATGGACGCTTTGTGAGTTTGAGGGAACGCGGCGCGCTGGCGGGCTGACGCCCGCGCCCTGGAGGCTGAGATGATATTGGACAGGTTGCTGGCGCAGTTTGGGCGCGACATGGGGGTGGATCTGGGCACGGCCAACACACTGGTCTATGCACGAGGGGCAGGCATAGTCCTGCGCGAGCCTTCGGTGGTCGCAAAGCGCCTCGACGACGGCCAGATCCTGGCGGTGGGCGAGGAAGCCAAGCGGATGATCGGCCGCACGCCCGGGGACATAGTCGCCACGCGGCCGCTGCGTGACGGCGTGATTGCCGACTTCGACACGACCGCTGCGATGCTTTCCTATTTTCTCCGCCGCGCTTCGAACGGCCGGATGTGGATCCGGCCGCGCGTCGTGGTGGGCATCCCATCGGGCTGCACCGAGGTCGAGAAGAGGGCGGTTGTTGACGCAACGCTGCAGTCGGGCGCCCGAAACGCATACCTCATCGAGGAACCCATGGCAGCTGCGATCGGCGCCGGGCTGCCGGTTTCGGATCCGATCGGCAGCATGGTGGTGGACATCGGCGGAGGCACGACCGAGGTGGCGGTCATCGCGTTGGGCGGAATCGTGGCCAGCAGGTCCATCCGCATCGCAGGCGACGAACTGGACGAGGCGATCATCCAGTACGCCCGCCGCTCGTACAACCTGCTCATAGGCGAGCGATCGGCGGAGGGGATCAAGATCGCGGTGGGGTCAGCGTTTCCCGGCCGCGATGAGAATGCCGTGGACGTGCGTGGCCGCGACCTGGTCTCGGGCCTGCCGCGTACGGTGCGCATGACCAGTGGGGAGGTCCGCGAGGCGATAGCCGAGCCGGTACAGGCGATCGTTGACGCGGTGAAGCAGACGCTGGAGCGCACGCCTCCGGAGCTGGCGGCCGACATCGTGGACCGCGGAATCATCTTGGTTGGCGGCGGCGCCCTGCTGCGCGGGATGGACCGCTTGCTGGCGGAAGAGACCGGCATGCCGGTTTCGCTCACGGAAGACCCGCTGGCGGCCGTGGTCATGGGGGCCGGGAAAGTCCTCGAAGAGATTGAGATCTTGCAGAAGGTGCTGGTCGCGTCCAAGCGCGGATAGCAGCGCTGGCGCACCATGGGACCGAGTGTCGCCTAGGTGAGACGGCGGATCGTGGTTGTGGCGGTGTTGGCGGCCGCAGCGCTTGCGCTGCTGACGTTTCAGGTGCGCCTGCCCGAACGCCGAGCGCTGGGGCCGGTCGGCTCCTTCCTGCTGGCGTGGCTGGGGCCTGCCCAGGGCGTGCTCTCGCGCGTGGGCGATGCCGGGACGCGGTTCTGGCGCCTCTACTCCGAGATCGGGCGATTGCGCGTCGAGAACACGCGCCTGCGCGAAGAGATCGAACGCCTCTCCGACGAGACGGTCCGGTTGCGGGAACAGGCCCAGGCGACGCAACGCCTGGAGCGGCTCCTTGAATTCAGGCGCCAGGTTCCAGGCCGTGCGATCGGCGCGCGGGTGATTGGACGGGGCGGCGCGCAATGGTTTGCGGTGATCCTGGTGGATCGCGGCGCCAGGGACGGCGTGCGGCGCAACGACACCGTGGTGGGTGCCGGTGGTCTGGTAGGCCGCATCCTGGACGTTGCCCACTCGACGGCGCAGGTGCTGCTGATAACCGACTCGCGCAGCTCCGTGGGAGTCGTGCTCCAGCAGTCGCGCGAGTCGGGCGTCGTGGAAGGTCAGGGTGGGCCGCTGCTGCGCGTGAAGTACCTGTCGCGGGCGCGCGAGATAGCGATAGGTGAGGCCGTGCTGACATCGGGCCATGCCGGCGTGTTTCCCCGCGGCCTGCCGGTGGGAACGATCTCATCGTTCGTGCGCGAGCAGGGTGCCCTGTATCAGGAGGCAATCGTCCGTCCCGCCGCAGGCCTGGTCCACATCGAAGAGGTACTGATTCTAGTCGGGAGCCCTCCCGGGCCGTGACGCTGCTGAGGATCGTGCTCTTCGCTGGCCTGCTTGCAGCAGGTGCGGTTGTTGACGGCGCCTGGCTGTCCCGGCTGCCCGGGTGGGCCTCACCCGACCTGCTGCTCCTGGTCGCCGTGGCCTTCGGCCTGCGGCGGGGGGTGGAGGCCGGAGCGCTGGCCGGCGCCGTGGCCGGGTACCTCCGGGATGTGACCGGCGGCGGCCCGCTTGGGGTTTTCGCCCTCTCCTACCTGGCGGTCGGCACTGCGGCCGGAGCGCTGGCAGCCCTGGTGGATCTGGGGCAGAGGTACCTGTATGCCGCTGCTGCGGCGCTCGCCACGGTGGGGCTCTCGCTTGTGAGTGGCCTGGCGGTGACCGTTACCGGCCTCATGACAGTTGATTGGCCCCTGCTTCTGCGGGAGGCGGCCGCTGCTGCAGCGGTCAACGCGCTCTTTGCCCGGCCCGTTGCCGCGGCTGTGGCGTGGGCCGAGAGTTCTTCCCGCAGGCGCGATTCGACGAAGATCGTGGCTCGAAGGGCGTTGCGGTGAACATGGAGGGCGCGCCCTGGAGCCCGCGCGTCGCCCGGCTGGGCCTGATAATCCTGCTGGTGTTCGCGCTGATCGAAGGGCGCCTCTGGTCTATGCAGGCCATTGACGGAGGCCGCTACCTCGAGCTGTCCGAGCAGAACCGGCTGCGCGACTACAAGGTTCCGGCGCCGCGCGGCGTCATCTACGATCGGCGCGGTCACCCGATGGTGACCAACCGGCCGGCGTTCACAGTGGGCGTGCTGCCGATGGAGGTGTCCAACCCGCAGGGACTGGCCACTTTGCTCGCTCCCATGCTGGGGGTCGAGCGCGACGAGATGCTGGCCCGGCTGGAAGCCGGCCGCGTCCGCCCGTTTGAGCCCGTGGCCCTGCGCCGAGACGTGCCGAAGAGCGCTGTGATGACGGTCGAGGAACGCCGGCTCGACCTCCCTGGCGTGATCGTGCAGGCAGAGCCGGTCCGTGAGTACCTTCTGGGGGGGCTGGGAACGCATGCCCTCGGCTACCTGGGCGAGATCACCGAGGAGGAGCTCCGATCCAGGCCGCAATACAGGGCCGGCGACCTGATCGGCAAGTCCGGAGTAGAGCGCACCTACGACACGCATCTGCGGGGCGAGAACGGCCGGTTGCGCGTAGAGGTGGATGCCGCCGGGCGGCCGGTGCGAGTGCTGAGCCGCAAGTCGTCCCGTCCCGGCCACTCCCTCGTGCTGAACATTGACGCGAACCTCCAGGAGATCGCCGAAAAGGGCCTGCGCGGGCGTACAGGTGCCGTTGTGGTGATGGATCCCCGGAACGGCGAGGTGCTGGCGCTGGCCAGCGCTCCCACGTTCGACCCCGGCCTGTTCTCCGGAGGGATCAGTCCGGCCGACTGGCGGCGATTGACCTCGGACCGGCGACTCCCGTTGATGAACCGGTCGGTCGAGTCCACCTACGAGCCCGGGTCGGTCTTCAAGATGGTCACCGGGCTCGCCGCGCTCGGCGAAGGTGTGGCGCGGCGCGACAGCCGGTTTGAGTGCACGGGATCGCTCCAGCTCGGCCGCTGGGTCTTTCGGGACCTGGTGGCGCACGGCACGGTCAACTTCATCAAGGGCACCGCGGTATCGTGCAACGTGATGTTCTGGCAGTTGGGCCGTGCGCTGGGAGAGGCCAGGTTGGAGCACTATGCCAGGGCCCTGGGACTTGGCCGGGTCACGGGCATTGACCTTCCGGGCGAGGCCACAGGTCTTGTTCCGTCGGCCGCGTGGAAGCAGCGTGTCTGGAAGGAACCCTGGTACCCTGGCGACACGCTCAACATGAGCATCGGCCAGGGGTTTGTCCTGACCACGCCCGTGCAGATTGCCCGCATGGTGGGCGCGGTGGCGACCGGAGGGAAGCTGGCTCGACCGCACCTGGCGCGCCGGGTGCTGTCGCCGGACGGCACCGAGGTGATGGCGTTTGGCCGGGAGATCGAGGACGCGCCGCTGACCCTGACACCGGCGGCAGTGCACGCGATGCGCGAGGGGATGCGCGCTGTGGTTGAGGGCGGCACCGGTGCCGCGGCTGCGGTGCCGGGCATGACGATCGCCGGTAAGACCGGTAGCGCCGAGAATCCCAGGGGCATCCCGCATGCGTGGTTCGCGGGTTACGCGCCGGTGGAAGACCCGGCGCTGGTCGTGGTCGTCTTCGTAGAGCACGGCCGCCGGGGCGGTGAGGTGGCCGCGCCGATCGCACGCGCGCTTTTCGAGGCGGCACGGCCGCTCCTGGTGCCGCATCCGGAAGGCCTGGTGCGTCCGTGAGGGCACGCTGGCTCCGCGAGGTGGACTGGGTGCTGATCTCCTCCACGGTCCTGCTCGCGGCCTTCGGGGTCGTGGCGCTGATTTCCGCGCGTGGGGGCTCCGCCGAGGCGGCATCGTCCTTCCTGCGCGCCCGCGCGCTGCACCTGGCGCTTGGAGCCCTGGTGATGGTTGCCCTGGCGGCGACGGACTACCGCCAGCTCGCCGGCCCGTGGCAGGTGATCTACGCGGGCACTTTGCTTCTGCTTGCCTCGGTGCTGGTCCTCGGAGACACGCGAATGGGGGCGCAACGGTGGATCGCGCTCGGGGCGTTCGGTGGCTTTCAGCCGTCGGAGATCGCCAAGCTCGCCCTCGTGATCACGATTGCCCGGCACCTGGAGGGTGTGAAGTCCCTGCCCCGCCTGCGTTCGCTCTTCCCGTTTGCACTGCACATCGCCGTTCCGGCTGCGCTCATCGTTCGACAGCCCGACCTGGGCACAGCGCTCGTGCTGCTCGCCGTGCTGGCGGCCGTGCTGTACGTTGCCGGCGCGCGGGCGCAGGATCTGGCAGGGGTCGCTGCCGCCGGTGCCATAGCCGCCCCGTTCTTGTGGAGGCTGCTCCACGACTACCAGCGCCGGAGGCTGTCGGCGTTCCTGGATCCGGGTGCGGACCCACTGGGTGCAGGGTACGCGCTGATACAGTCCAAGATCGCCGTCGGGTCTGGACAGATCTTCGGCAAGGGGCTCTTTGCCGGCACCCAGAGCGTGCTGCGGTTCATACCAGAGCAGCACACCGATTTCGTGTTCACGGTGGTTGGGGAGGAACTAGGCCTGGCCGGTGCCACCCTGCTGCTCGGGCTTTACCTCGTGTGGTTGTGGCGCGCGCTCCGCATCGCGGAAGGCGCGCGCGACCGCCTTGGAGCCCTCGTGGCCACCGGCATCGCCGCGATGGTCGCGTTTCACGTTGTGGTCAACGTGGGAATGACGGTGGGGCTGATGCCCGTGACCGGCATTCCACTACCGCTGGTGAGTCATGGAGGCACGGCGATAATCACAACTCTTGCCGGAACAGGGATGCTGCTCAGCATCCACCTGCGCCGGCGCCCGGGAAGCTGACAGGGGAGGCGGGCCCGGGAGAACAAGGAGCTGGAATCATGGAAAGAGAGATAATCGCCAGCATCGAAGCAGGCGAGACGCGCGTGGCCGTCCTGGAGGACGGTACGCTCGTCAACCTGTTCGTTGAACGGTCAGAGCCCGTGGCCGGCAATATCTACAAGGGCCGGGTTACCAACGTCCTGCCTGGGATGGACGCGGCGTTCGTGGACATCGGCCTCGAGCGCAACGCCTTCCTCCACGTGGCCGACATCCGGTCTCAGCGGCTCGACGGCGAGGAGATCGAGGAGTCAATCGGCCGCGGCGCGATCGCCGAGCGGCTGCGCCCGGGCCAGGAGATCCTGGTTCAGGTCACCAAGGAGCCGATGGGGTCGAAGGGCGCGCGGGTCACGACATACGTGGCCCTGCCGGCCCACTACCTGGTGCTCATGCCGACCGTCAACTACGTGGGTGTGAGCCGGCGCATCACCGGTGAGGCCGAGCGCAAGCGTCTGCGCCAGATCGCCGAACGGGTGCGGCCCGAGAAGATGGGCATCATTGTGCGCACCGCGGCCGAGGGAGTTGAGGAGAAGGTCCTCGCCGACGACGTTGCGTTCCTGCGTCAGATGTGGAACCGGGTGCTCGAACGCGCGCGTGCCGGCAAGGCGCCGGCGCCCGTGTACCAGGACCTGCGCCTGATCCGGCGCGTCGTGCGCGACCTATTCACCGAGGACGTGGATCGGTTCGTGGTGGACTCGCCGGAGGAGTACGGCAGGATCGCGGACCTGCTTTCCTCGTTTGCCCCGCAGCTTCGGTCCCGGCTTGTGCTCCACCGCGACGATGAGCCGATCTTCGAGCGCCGGGGGATCGAGCGCGAGATAGACCGCGCTCTGCGCCGCCGGGTCTGGCTGAAGTCGGGCGGGTACGTTGTGATAGACCGGACCGAGGCGTTGACCGTCATTGACGTGAACACCGGCAAGTACGTGGGCAAGACCGACCTGACCACCACGATACTGCGCACGAACCTGGAGGCCGTCGGTGAGGTCGTGCGCCAGATCTCGCTGCGGGATATCGGCGGCATCATCCTGGTGGACTTCATTGACATGGAGAAGGTGGATCACCGCAAGCGGGTCCTGGACGCGCTGGAGGAGGCCGTGAAACGTGACCGGTCCAAGGCCCATGTGATTGACCTGACCGGCCTGGGCCTGGTTGAGATCACCCGCAAGCGCGTCTACCAGGACCTGGATGAGATTATGCGCACCCCGTGCCCGTACTGCGAGGGCCGCGGCCGGGTGCTCTCTCCGGAGACGATGGCGGTTCGGGTGCGGCGCGAGGCAAGCAGGCTGGTCCGGGGCACTAAGGCACCAGCGGTGCTCATCGAGGTACACCCCCAGGTGGCCGGCGCGCTGCTCCGGGACGGTGCCGGCTGGGTGCGATCGCTGGAGGAGGCCTCGGGCAGGCGCGTGCGAATACGCGGCAGGGAAGGGCTGCACCTGGAGCGCCTGAACGTTGCCGAGGGCGAGAGCCTGAAGGAGCTGGAGGCGGCGACTCCCGAGGGCGGCAAGCGCGTCCAGTTCTGGACGGACCGGGGTTCCGACGAGGTTCTCTCGCTTGCGGAACCGGACCCGGACTACGAGATGGCCCTGGCGCTGGCCGGGGAGCCGCGGCAGGGGGCCGGGAGGAAGGGAGTCGTCGCGCGGGTGCTGGGGGTGCTGCGGGGCAGGCGCGAGCGGGCGAATTGACCCATTCCGGGCCGCGTGGTAGAATGCGTCGGGTTTGGTGGAGGTGGGATGTGTACGCGGTTGTTGACTCTGGAGGCAAGCAGTTCACGGTCCGCGAGGGCGATCTCGTGCGCGTTGAGCGCATCGCCGGTTCGCCTGGTGACCAGGTAATCCTCGACCGGGTGCTGCTCATCGGTGACGGCGAGACGCGGATGGGTACGCCGACGGTAGAGGGCGCTTCGGTGCAGGCACGCGTCGTGCGACAGGCCCGGGCGCGCAAGATCATCGTGATGAAGTACAAGGCCAAGGCGCACTACCGCCGGAAGACCGGCCACAGGCAGGACTTCACCGAGCTGCGCATTGAGCGCATCGCCGCGCCGGCGGGCTAGGCAGAACCAGGGGGTAGGGAGATGGCATCCAAGAAAGGCGTTGGCAGCAGCCGGAACGGCCGTGACTCCAACAGCAAGCGCCTGGGCGTCAAGCGTTTCTCGGGTCAGGCTGTGAGCGCGGGCAGCATTCTGATCCGGCAGCGCGGCACGAAGGTATTCGCCGGCAACAACGTCGGCCGGGGCCGTGACGACACGCTGTTCTCGCTCATAGACGGCGTCGTGGCCTTTGAGCGCCGGGGCCGGGACAGCCGGCAGGTTAGCGTCTACCCGGTTGCAGTTGCGGTCTAGCCCAACAGGTGCGCGCTTCTGGGGCCCGGGTTGCATGACCCGGGCCGTTCACTTCTCCCCGGGCTATTTCGGAGGCTGGCGGGGCGAGGTTTCCCATGTTCATTGACCAGGCGAAGGTCCAAGTCAAGGCCGGTGACGGTGGCAACGGCTGCCTCAGCTTCCGCCGTGAGAAGTTCATACCCAAGGGCGGGCCGGACGGTGGCGACGGCGGGGACGGCGGCAGCGTGGTCTTCGTGACCGATCCAGGGCTTCTTACGCTGGTAGACTTCCGTTATCGCCGGCACTTGCGCGCCCGTCGCGGCGCCCACGGCGAGGGCGCAAATCGCTCGGGCCGCCGGGGCGCGGATCTGGTCGTCTCAGTGCCCGTGGGAACGATCGTGCGCGACGCCGTGACCCGCAAGGTGATAGCCGATCTGGCCGAGGAGGGCCAGCGCGCCGTGATAGCTACTGGCGGTCGGGGCGGACGGGGTAATGCTCGTTTCGCCACTTCCACGCACCGCGCCCCCCGCCGCACCGAGCCGGGGCATCCCGGAGAGGAACTGCAGATCGAGATGGAGCTGCGGCTCCTGGCCGACGTCGGCCTGGTAGGCCTGCCCAACGCGGGCAAGTCCACGCTGCTCCGCCGCATCTCGGCCGCGCGGCCCAAGGTGGGCGACTATCCCTTCACGACCACCGAGCCGACCTTGGGTGTGGTGGAGGTCGAGGGTGGCGGGAGCTTCGTGGTGGCCGATCTGCCCGGGCTGATCGAAGGCGCCCACCTGGGCGCCGGGTTGGGGCACGCGTTCCTGCGGCATACCGGCAGGACGCGCGTGCTGATTCACCTGGTGGACGCAAGCAGTGCCGAAGACCCGGTCGAGGGTTTTGCCGCGATCCGCAGGGAACTCGGGCTGTACGATCCACGCCTGCTCGAGCGTCCCGTGATCGTGGCCCTCAACAAGATGGACCTGCCCGAGGCCAGGGCACGCCTGGCGGACCTGCTGGCGCGATTCTCCGCGCTGGGGATCCGGGCCCTCCCGGTTTCCGGTGCCACCGGAGAGGGGCTGGAGGCGTTGGTCCTCGCGGCCCTCGGCGCGCTGGCTCGGGGTCCGGGCCGATCCACTGGCAGAGGCCTCGACCGGGAGGAGACATTCACGGGAGGCAAGAAGTCAACCTCCGTGCGGGCGACGGACCGCAGCCGAGGCGGGCGCGAGGCGACGGCGTGACCAGGGTCGGCGTCATGGGCGGGACCTTTGACCCGATTCACCACGGGCACCTGGTTACCGCCGAGGAGGCCCGGGTTCAGTTCGATCTCGACCGCGTGATCTTCATCCCCAGCGGGCAGCCGCCCCACAAGGATCCTGCCGACGTTACTCCGTCCGAACACCGGTACCTGATGACTTTTCTGGCCACGGTCTCCAACCCGCACCTCGGCGTGTCGAGGTTGGAGATAGACCGGGCCGGCCCATCGTACACGATTGACACGATCCGTCTGCTGGCGAAAGAGTTCGCCGGCGCGGAGCTATTCTATGTCACCGGCGCCGACGCCATCATGCAGATCATGCGCGGGGAGTGGGAGCGGTCGCCTGATCTGCTCGGGCTATGCGAGTTCATTGCCGCCACCCGGCCCGGGTTCGACCTGGATCTCGATGTGCTCAGGCGTCACAACTGCACGGGGAGGTCCCTGGTGAACGTCCACGTTATGGCTATTCCAGCGCTGGCGATCTCGTCCACGGATATCCGCGCCCGCGTGCGCACTCGTCGGCCTATCAAGTACCTGGTGCCCGAGGCGGTCGAGGCGTACATCGTCAAGCATGGCCTCTACATGGAGGATTCGGCGCTCCGGGAGCCATCGGGTGGCTAGGCCCCGTCCGCGCCGCAAGGCGGCCGCGCCGGAGTCACTGCCCAAGGCCATGCTGGCTGCTGAGGTCGCAGAGGCGAAGCGCGCCGAGGACGTGGTCATCCTCGATCTGCGTGAGCAGACCCTCGTTACCGACTACTTCGTGTTGTGCACCGCGGCCAGCCGGGTGCAGATCCGTGCCGTGGCGGACGCGATTACCGACGCCCTCAAGGACAGCCAGGTCCGTGGTGTGCGCGAGGGTGCCGAAGCCGGGCAGTGGGTCCTGCTCGACTACGGCGACGTCGTGGTCCACGTATTCGGCCCTGAGGCCCGGGCCTTCTACCGGCTCGAAAGGCTTTGGGCCGACGCGCCGGTCGTGGACCGGTAGGCGGACGATGCACCTGGCCGTCCGGCCGGCGACGATCGAGGACGGCACCACGCTCGTCCGCGTGCTGGACGCCGCATATGCCGGCGGCTACTCGGCCACGTTCGATCGCGACGGTCCTCTTCAGCCCAACGATCTGTGGTGGGCCCGGTCTGAGAAGGACATCAGTGTGATCGAGGTCAACCGAGATCCCTCCGGCATGCTGGTGGTCGGCCGCAGCGCCGGCCAGTGGCTCGTGGAGGAGATCCTGCTGGACGGATTCTCCAGGTACCCGGCCAGGACGCAGGAGGCGCTTCTGGGCCGGATCAGCGCACACCTGACGGCCCTGTTCCAGCGCGCGGGTCAGGACGCGATGCTCCTGCGCGTGGCCGACACGAACCCGTTCGGTCTCCTCCTGGTTCGAAGCCTGCACGCGGCCTTCACCAACGCCCTGCTGGTCCACCGGTATCGGGGCCCCAAGCGCCCTGGTGCCGGCTCTCCTACGGGCTATGAGGTCCGCCGGTGGATGCCGGCCGACGCGCGCGAGGTCGGACGGCTGGTGCGCGAGGTGACGGCTGACCGCGGCCGCATAGACGAGGTCGAGCGGGCGGTGCGCGCCAAGGACGCTAAGGGCTACGTGGCGTGCAGGGACGGCCTGGCCGTCGGCGTTGCCACGGTCGAGCTGCGGCCGGGCAGGCCTGACTGGTTCGTCGGCGTGCGCGAGACGCACCGACGCCGCGGGCTGGGGCGCGCGCTGGCGCACGCGGCCATCGGCGCGATGGCTGCGCGCGGGACGCCGCCGTACGCGACCGTCTGGGCTCTCGACCCCATCGCCGGGCCGTTCCTGCGCGCTCTAGGATTCGTCGTAGAGCGAACGTATCTCTATGTGGAGAAGCCGCTGTAGCGCCGCGCGATCCGCGTAGCGCGATGAGGATTGCCAGGACCGCATCCCTGGCCGCCCTGCTGCTGATCCTGGCGCTTCCCGCGGGCGGGGCTCCTGCTCCTGCTGTCCTCGACCGCCCCCCGGGTGAGTTCGAGCTGCCGTACTCTCCCGCCGACGGCGCGGTGGTCTCTATCACGCCGCCGGGCTTCGTTTGGATTCCGGTTGCGCGGGGCGCGCGGTATGCCCTGCAGGTGGGGCCGGCCCTGGATCCGGCCGGGCCTGGGGGCCGAACGGTCCGCGGGATCACGATGGCGTCGCACGCCCCGCGCGAGGTCCTCGCCCCGGGCCGCTGGGCCTGGCGTTACGGCGTCGAGTCCTCCGATGGCACCGTCGCCTGGAGTCGCGCCCGGGCTTTCACCGTGGGCCCGGACGCGCGCCCCTGGCCCTATCCAGGCGTGGACGCCATGGCCGGCCGGGTACCACGGGGCCGGCCGCGTCTGTTCGTGCGCGCCGAGGAGGTGGCCGCCTACCGGGGTCGCGCGCGGGACGGCGACCTCCGGACTCTGGCGGCCGGGATCGTGCGCTTGGCCGAGCGCGACCTGGGCGGGTCGCTGCCTCCGGAGCCGGATTTCCTGCCGCGCACCCAGCCAGACCGGGGCCGCATCTTTGCCGAGATCATCCGCACCACGCGGCCGCCGATGGACGCCATGGAGCGGGCTGCGCTGGCCTACCTGCTAACCGGCGATGCGCGCTTCGCCGATGAGGCGCGGCGCCGGCTGCGGCACTTTTTCTCCTGGGACCCGCTGGGACCGACGGAGCTGGCGCACAACGACGAGCCGGCGATGTGGATGATGATGCGCGGGGTGAGGGCCTACGATTGGATACACGACAGGATCCTGCCCGAGGAACGTGAGGCGATCGAGCGCGTCATGCGGGTCCGCGCCGAGCAGATGCACCAGGTGTTGCGACGCCGGCCTTTCGAGAGTAACCCCTACGAGAGTCACGCCGGCCGTATCATCGGGTTCCTGGGCGAGGCTGCGCTCGCGTTCGTCCACGAGTGGCCCGAGGCGCGCGACTGGCTGGATTACGTGGCCACCGCCTATTGGACCTCCTATCCGGCATGGGGCGGTGACGATGGCGGTTGGGCCGAGGGCCCGGCGTACTGGGGTTCGTACATGAACTTCATGCTGCACTTCGCGGTGGCGCTGCGGACCGGCGCGGGCGCAGACATAATGGGCAAGCCGTTCTTCGCCACCACGCCGTTGTACGCCGTGTACACGGCCCCGCCCTACCACCGGCTGGCACCGTTCGGGGACGGCCAGCACAGCCGTATCGAGCTGGGCAGTCTCATGTATTGGTTCTCGTCGGTGCTGCGCGATCCGGTGGCGCGCTGGTATGCAGAGGCGCGCCAGCGCGGGCCGAGCCAGGACATTCTGGGGGTCGTTTTGGCGGACGCGACGCTGGCAGGTCGGCCTCCGACCGCGCTACCCCAGAGCCGTGTCTTTCCATCGGTGGGCCTGGTCGCCATGCACAGCGCGCTGGGCGACCCGGACAACGACATCTACCTGCTCTTTCGCAGCAGCCCTTACGGATCGCACAGCCACGGACACTCCAACCAGAACGCGTTTGCCATAGAGGCCTACGGCGAAGCACTGGCCATTGCTTCCGGGTACTATCCATGGTACGCGTCGCCGCACCACGACATGTGGACGCGCGAGACCCGGGCCTCGAACGCGATTACGATCAACGGCGGTCAGGGGCAGGGGAAACGCAGCATCCGGGCGCGCGGGAGGATCGAGGCGTTCGCCACCGGCGGCGGCTACGACCACGCCTCCGGCGACGCCACTCCTGCCTACGAGGGCCGGCTGCTGCGCGCGGTGCGCCGGATCGTGCACGTGCGCCCGGGCGTGTTCGTAATCTATGACGAGGTCGCCGCGCCCGGGCCGGTCACCTGGGAGTGGTGGCTGCACACACTCTCGCGTGTGGAGGTGGACGAGGGCTCTGCCGAGATTCGGGTACGCGAGGCGAAGGCAGGGATGGTCGTGCGTTTCCTGGATCCGGTCGGCCTTGCGTTCGCGCAGACCGATCGCTTCGCCGTGCCGCCCGAGGACGGGCGGCCCAACCAGTGGCACCTGACCGCCTCGACGCGGTCGGCGCAGTCCAGCACGGTCTTCCTGGCGGTGCTCATGCCGCACCGGGCCGGTGATACGGTCGGGCTCCCGCGCGTATCCAGGGTTGAGGGGGAGGGCGCGCTGGGCGTCGCCCTGGCGTGGCCTGACGGCCGCCGAGATCTGGTGGGCTTTCGCAGACCGGGTCGTACCGAGGCCGTCAGGCTCGAGGCGATCGAGGCCGATGCCGCGGCCTTCGCGGTGGGCACGGCCCCCGGAGGTGTCCTGCGGCGCTGGCTTATCGGGCAGGGGCGCCGCCTGACCCTGGGTGAAAGGGATCTGGCGCCGGGGGGCCCGGACCGCACGGCCACCTGGCCTTGACGCCGGCTGCTCGGGCAGGGGCGGCTTCCCGCGTGGGCGAAGCCAGTGGTAACCATGAGCGACGCGCTACGCCTCGCGGTTCTGATTGTTTCCCTGGTGACCCTTGCGACCACAGTGCGCCAGCACGCGGCCTATCTGGGCGGCCGTCGGCAGGGAGGGTTCTTCGCCCACCTGGAGACCGCCGGCTGGCTTATCCTCACCCTTGCCTTTGGGGCGACGGCGTTCCGCCCGGATCTGTGGATCCTGGGGGTCAGCACGGCGCCCGTCGGGGCGCTGTGCATCCTGGTCCGTTCCATGCTGAGGGCCCTCGGCCGTGCCTGAGCGCAGTGACGAGAAGCTGATAGCCACAAACCGCCAGGCCCGGCACGAGTACCACATCGAGGAAACGGTCGAGGCCGGCCTGGTGCTCACCGGCACCGAGGTCAAATCGCTGCGGGGCGGTCGCGTCACGCTGGGCGAGGCGTTTGCGCGCGTGGAGCGCGGCGAGGCGTGGCTGCTCCACCTGCACATCCCGCCCTACGACGCCGGTAACATCTTCAACCACGACCCGCTGCGGCCGCGCAAGCTGCTGCTCCACCAGCGCGAGATCCGGCGCCTGGCGGAGGCGGCCGCGCGGAAGGGGTACACACTCGTGCCGCTGCGCCTGTACTTCCGCAGGGGCAGGGCCAGGGTCGAGCTGGCGCTGGGACGCGGGAAGAAGCTCTACGACAAGCGCGAGGCGATCGGGCAGAGGGAAGCACAGCGCCAGGCGCAGCGCGCAGTGAAGCAGCCGGTCGAGCCGCGCGCTCGCAGGAGAAAGGGAGAGGGCGGATGACACAGGCTTGGGGCCAGGGACCACTCGTTGGCATCATCATGGGCAGTACCTCTGACCGGCCGGTCCTTGAGGCAGCGGTCGAGATCCTAACCGAGATGGAGATACCGCACGAGGTCAGGGTAGTCTCCGCGCACCGGACGCCCGACTGGATGTTCGAGTACGCGGCCGCCGCTGAACGTCGCGGCATCAAGGTGATCATCGCCGGCGCCGGCGGCGCCGCGCACCTGCCGGGTATGACCGCGGCCAAGACCGTACTGCCGGTGATCGGCGTGCCGGTGCCCAGCGAGCACCTGCGCGGGCTGGACTCGCTGCTCTCGATCGTGCAGATGCCCGCCGGCGTGCCGGTGGGCACGATGGCGATCGGCCGCGCAGGCGCGGCGAACGCCGCGTTGCTGGCAGCGCGCATCCTGGGTCTTTGCGATGAGGCGATCCGCGAGCGGCTGCGGCGCCGCCAGGAGGAGCAGGCAGCCGCCGTGCTGGAGGCAGGCGGCGGATGAGAGTCGGCGCAGCGGTGCCCCTGCTGCCCGGCGCAACGATCGGCATCGTCGGCGGCGGGCAGCTCGGCCGCATGCTGGCGTTGGACGCCCGGCGGATGGGCTACGGCGTGGCAGTTCTTGATCCATCCCCGGCGGCCCCGGCTGCGGCGCTGGCCGATGCGCACGTCCAGGCTCAGTTTGACGACGTCGGTGCGGTCGCCGATCTGGCGGCACGCTCGGACGTGGTGACGTTTGAGCTCGAGCACGTGCCGCTCGACTGCGCGCTGGCCGCGGCAGCGCGGCGGCCGGTTCGGCCTTCGAGCCAGGTCCTGGCGGCCTGCCAGCACCGCATACGGGAGAAGCAGTTCCTGCGTGAGCACGGGTTTCCGACTGCCCCCTGGCGCCAGGCCGGCTCTGCCGAGGAGATCGAAGAGGCGGTCGCCGGCCTCGGTCTGCCCTGCGTGGTGAAGATCCCCTTCTTTGGCTACGATGGGCGCGGGCAGGTGCGCGTCGCGTCGCGAAACGATCTTCCGGCGGCCGCTACGCTGGGGTTCGAACGCGGGCCTCTGGTCGTGGAGCGGTACATTCCTTTCGCGAGCGAGGTCGCGGTCGTTGTCGCGCGCGGGATGGACGGCGGGCGGCGCGTCTACCCGGTCGTGCGCACGGTACACGACGACGGAATCCTGGTGGAGGTGGTGGTGCCGGCGCAGGTTCCTGCCACGGTTGCCGATCGGGCAGCCGGCATCGCCGAGTCCATAGCCACGGCGCTCGACCTCGTCGGCGTCCTTGCGGTCGAGATGTTCGTGATGGATCGCGGCGAGGTGCTCGTGAACGAAATGGCGCCGCGTCCCCACAACTCAGGCCACTACACGATCAACGCCTGCCCCACGTCGCAGTTCGAGCAGCACGTACGCGCGATTTGTGGGTTGCCGCTGGGTGGCGCTGGCCTCCTGGCTTCGGCGGCGATGGTGAACCTGCTGGGTGACCGGCAGGGCCCGGTCCGGCTCGCCGGGGTCGAGGAGGCCCTGGCCGTGGCCGGGGTCTCTCTGCACCTCTACGGGAAGGGCGAGGCGTGGCCCCGGCGTAAGATGGGGCACATCACCGCGCTAGGGGAGACCGCCGAGGAGGCGCTGGACCGCGCGCGGCGCGCGGCGGCGATGCTCCGATGGGAGCCGGTCGCGTTATCGCAGCCGCCCCGGGGGTTGCACCTCTCCGGCGTGTGAGGGGCATGCCCGCCCGCATCCTTACGGTCGACCCCCAGGCGCCCGGTGCCGCGGCTATCGGCGAGGCGGCCGCGGTTCTCTCTGCGGGCGGCCTGGTCGCCTTTCCCACCGAGACGGTCTACGGCCTGGGCGCCGACGCCCTGAACCCGCGCGCGGTGGAGCGCATCTACGCCGCGAAGGGCCGCCCGGTTGACAACCCGATCATCGTGCACATCGCCGATCCCGGCGCCCTGGGCGGACTGGTTGGCGACGTGCCCCCGGCCGCGCAGATCCTGATAGCGCGCTGCTGGCCGGGTCCGCTTACCCTTGTGCTGCCGGCCGCGCCGGTGGTGCCTTCCGTGACGCGAGGCGGACTGCCGACGGTGGCCGTGCGCATACCCGCGCACCAGGTGGCGCTGGCCCTGATCCGCGCAGCCGGGTGCCCTGTGGCCGCGCCCAGCGCGAACCGGTCGGGCCGACCCAGCCCGACCACGGCGCAGCACGTGCTTGCCGACGTGGGTGGGTCGGTTGAACTCGTGCTCGACGGCGGTCCAACGCCGGTGGGAGTAGAGTCCACAGTGCTCGACCTCACATGCGATCCGCCGGCGCTCCTGCGACCGGGCGGGGTATCGCTGGAACAACTTGTGGCGATCGTCGGTCAGGTGACCGTTCCCGTGCTGGGTGCCGCCGCGGCAGGCACCGCTGCGCCGGAGGTGCAGGCCGCGCTGGCGCGCTCGCCTGGCACGCGGTACCGCCACTACGCGCCGCGGGCAAGGGTGGTGCTGGTGGAGGCCCTGCCGGAGGTACCGCCGGAGGAGGCCGGTGCCGCGCAGCCCGCCGCCGAGCTGTCCGCGGCCGTGCGCCGGCTGTGGGACGAGGGTCTGCGCGTCGGCGTCATGGTGACAGTCGAGGCCGCTTCCAGAGTTCCCGAGGGTGCGGTCGTGCGGGTGATGGGACCGCGCGCCGATCCTGCGGCCGTGGCCGCCAGGCTGTTCGCCCTCCTGCGCGAGCTCGACGACGCAGGTCTCGATGCGATCGTGGTGGAGGGGATTCCTGAGCAGGGACTGGGCAGGGCGGTGATGGACCGGCTGCGCAGGGCGGCAGGCCAGGCCGGGTGAGCCCCTGCCATGGTATAATAAGCGTGCTTGGTCGTAGCCGCAGCCAGAATGTGGGGGCGATCGGTTTCGACTGGGTGGGAAGCAGCAGAGCTGCGAGCCGAGGTGGTCAGGTCCTCGTTAATCAACTGGCAGGCGCACAAACGCCAACACACAGTACGCACTCGCCGCTTAAATAGCGTCGACGCTCACCTGGTAGGGCCGGCGGCCCGGGCTGAGCGCCACAAGCCGGCTACCGTCGGGCGTCCTGGCCCGGGACGCGCGATGGGAATCCCAACGGGCTGGCAGCTGGAGCATCCGGTCTGCGGGAGGCTCCGGCAGCGAGATCCAAAGCGCAGACTACGCTCGTAGACGCTCCGCCCTCATCCACTCAGGACGCGGGTTCGATTCCCGCCGCCTCCACCAATCGTCCTTTAGCCAGGACGCGGGTTTCCGCCCGCGTCATTGGTTTTGGTGGCAACTGGGTGGCAGACTTTGACGTGTGGCGGGGTCGCAGCAAATGCCCGTGGACGGACTGACAGCACGGGAATCGGCTCCTCGGGTACGAGGGCGGCACAGGATCGTCGGCCATGATCGAGTCTCGACCCTGTTCTCGGTGAGACGCCTCCACTCAACGACTCGGTGGACATCCCGGAAGAGAAGCCGGTGACACTCTAGGCAGTGCCCCGCCAGCGGATGCGGTCAGGTCATCAGGTTCTGGGACGACTCCTGGGGCCTAGCGTCGTACCGGCCGGAGCCATGATCTCAGGCGCGTATCAAGTGGCGTATCAGGTGATACGCCGATACGCTTCCCAGAGAGCCGTCGGCGTATACTTCGCCCCCAACTGGCCAGGCACCGCGACGGTAGCTACCCTTCATGAGATTACGCGACGAGCCGCGCCCATATGATGAGAAGCCAGTGAGCGAACCCCAGGATCGCAAGCACGAGACCGGCAAACCCAAGCCTAGACGTTGTCCAGTCCTTCACTCTAGCCGCGCCGATGATTGCGGCGATCCCCGCAAGGGCGCCGAAGAGCGCTCCGAAGAGCCACACGGATCCCATCAGATCGCATCCTAGAGCGTACGGGTCGGTACGGACACAGCGCACGGAGGCTACCAGACCAGTAGCGTCAGACGCCACTGAGACGAAACCGACCAGTCTCCACATCTCGGCACTCATGCGCGCTTGCCTCCTCGGGTGTGGTCACAAGACGCCCCAACACCTAGCGTTGCTGCAGACCTGCGCACAAGAACAGGCCGGCACTCGCAATCAGGCCCAAAGCGACACTGCCCTGGCGCGGGTCCGGCCTTTTCGCCCATGCCGGATGGCCAACGACCCCAGCACTACGGCGAGGAGGTTTGTGATCGTTGGAGGCAGCAGATGCAATGGGACGGCAAAGGCGCAGATCGGGTCGTAGGAGCGGCAGTCTCCTGTCACCGCCGCATAGGCTGCACCCATCAAGCCGAACCCGAGCGCCCACGCCTTCATAGCACTCGCCTCTTCGGTTATCAGACAATAAGACGCCCCGGCCCCTCGGGAACGGCGAGGCGTCTGGTATGGGGGCCGGGCTACCGGCTATCTACGGCGACCGTTCGTCAGAAGGGGCTGCCGCCTCCTCCAATCGTGTCTGTCCCTCCCGGCATGGTTGACGCCCCTCGGCGCCCGGCCGACAGGTTGTCGAGCGTGCTCGCTCTTCGGAACTTGACGAACACCTCCGCCTTTGTGAGGTGCGCGTGTTGGCTGACCATGGCGAGGCTCCCAAGGACAGTACCACAGCACAGAAGCGCCGCCCGACAAGGCAAGCCTACGCGGCGTGGCAGCCCTTGCCGGACAGCCCTGCCACACGCCGCAGCAGCTTCGGCGCTGAGAGCACGCATCTAGCGTTTCGGGGCGAAGCGCAGAAGTAGAACACGGCCAGCCTGATCCGGCGCGTTCGTCACCTGCCACGCGTCAGAAAACACACGCACCTCGCCACCTCTCAACGTCTGTTCGCGATGCCCAGAGAGTCCGACACGCACACTTCCAGAGATCCCAATGATGACCATGGGCTGGTCACTGGAGATGAATGTCCCCACATCCCAGTTTGGTGGGTAGCGACCGATGGAAATGCGGTAAAGCCAGACCGTGTGGGCTCCACTACTCAGTCCCACTGCTGCAACTGCAAAGGTCCGATATTCCGACGGGAGCGCGGAAGCAACGTCAGCACCCAACGTAATGAGGCAAAGTCTGGTCCTCAATGTCGAATGCCAGTCATGCGTGTGCTCGGCCCCGTCCGGTATCCACGCGGCCTCGCCGCTGACATGGTCGCTCGTTCGCCCCGCTATCGTCAGCAGATTGAGCCCCTCCACCGTGTACTCCCAACCCATCGCGTGGCTGTGGGTTCGGACGGAGGCGCCCGGCTCAACCACGAGTTCACTGACCTTGATGTTTGTGGGGGCGGCCGGCAGAATCGCCTCTTGCTGACCCAGGAGTTTGGTTTCAGGGCCGACGATGATGAGTTGAGCCAAAGCATCGCTCGGGGCCAGTGCACCAGGGACGTTCTGTGCCCCGGTCATTTGTACGTAGCCGTCAGTGGTCACGCCCAGCGTCCATTCTTCAATGCGCTGGCCCGGCACGATGAGGTTGTCGTCAGGAGCCTGCGCAAAGCCGGGCACCGACAGGGCGAGGGCAACGAACAGAAGCAGGACATACGCAGTGGTCTTCATCGCGCTCGCCTCCTCGGTTTCGGTCATTAGACAGCAAGACGCCCCGGCCCGCTGCGTGGGGCGAATCGCTCGGTACGGGGCCGGTACCGGCGTGGCCGCATCGCAATCATGGTTGCTTCAGAGTCAGCACCCAGATCTGCCACGGATCCTTCGCAAAGGCAATCCTCGCCCCATCTGGCGAAAACGCTGCTCCACGGCCGGCGGTCAAGGATCGTGTCTGCGGCTCCGGCACGACGCCAGCGATGGCATCCGCGCTCGTCATGATCCAAAGAACGTCGCCGCGGCCGTAAACAATGAACTTGCCGTCGGGGGACACCACAGGTGCCATGTGGCCTTGGCCGGTGGCCACCGTGCGCAGTTCACGCGTGCGCGGATCCAACACCTGCAGATCGTTGGTAGATGACGAATCGATCACCTCCCGAGCATTGGCGACAAGAATGAACTTGCCGCTATCTCCGACGAAGCGTGGGGACTCAACGTTGCCGGGTCCCTCCCAGACCGACGACGCACCGGACCCATCCGCGTTCATGACATAGACACGACTGTTGCCGCTGGCACCGGCCCCGGAAAATACGATCTTCGTCCCGTCGGGGGACCACGACGGATCCCTCGCGCGACCCAGGTTCGTCAGTGCCCTGGCACCGCTTCCGTCCGGGTTGATCGTCCAGATCTCTTGGGTCCACCTCGGGGTGGGTCCCGTGACCAAGACGTCGAGCCCGACCGAACGATTGAAGATGATTCGACGACCGTCCGGAGACCACGACGGGTTGTCATTGTGTTCCCCGGCGGCCTGCCTGGTGAGGCGCCTGGGAGATTGTCCCTGGATACCCACGACCCAGATGTCCGAGGGGTGGAACTTGAGCCCCGGACGGTCAGGGAGCCTGCTAACTTCACCAATGCGACTGAACGTGATGGTCTGGCCGTCCGGAGACCAGCTCACCGATCCGTACCTGGATCCCGGCGATCCACTGCCCACATCGCGCTGGAGAACGAGAGTCGCGTCCCCTGGTTCTGGCAAGGGGCTCTGACCAGCGAGCGGATGCGCCAACAGGGTGACGGCGATGACCGCTGCAAGAAGCAAATTGATCGCAAACAGGCGCCATCCCCCGGAGCGACAGCCACGTTCCTTCAGCGGGTTCCCTGGCAGCTTCCCTCCAAGACCTAAGCAGCCACCGTTACTGGCCATCTCCGTACCTCCCAACTCCGATCGTCTTGCCGGTTCAGGTCCCCGGAGCCGTCATGCCGCCTTCATGCCCTTTCCCACAGAGCGCTATCGACAGTTGGGACGTTCACAGCGCCACCAGATCGGGATGAGGACCGTGTCATCGAGCACCTTCTGCTCTACGTCCCTGAAGAGACGAATGCCGTCGTAGACGTCTCCGACCGATCGTGGCCGGTCGATCAGCGCTCGAGCCCGACCGATGAGGGCGTCCACGTCGGGATTCGCGTAACCGAAGATGTTCAGTGAGCCTTTCGAGTGGGCGAGAAGTTCAAGCAGGCTGCGCACCCCCACGACGAGGATGTTCAGCCCTGTGTCCTCCGTACAGGCGTTGGTGAACAAGGCCACGTAGAAGAGGTGGATCGCGGAGGAGCGCACGACGCTGGCGTCACCACCGGTCCGCACCGTAACGCGAAAGCCGAGCTCGCGAAGCTCACTCACGAAATCGTCCGCACCGGCGAGACCTTCGTTCACCCACAAGCTCACCGGCACGTCACTGGGCTTGATGCCTCTGTTCTCAATCGCCTGCTTTGCGGCGGCGAGATCATAAGGCTGCGGCCTCGGTAGGACCGAATTCTCGACGCACTGCGGAGGTACGATGCCCCGGGCGCGCGAGGCGGCGTGTGGGCGCTCGCCGGCAGCACAGTCAGCAGCCGCGCTCCCGATGCCCCTTCGCCAGCCGCATCTGCTGAGGAGATGCAGCGCATCGTGACCCGCGCCCGGGCGATGGTGGGCACCGGCCTGACGGCTGTCGTCGGGTGGATGGCTCTTGGATTGGCGGGGAGCATCCTTGTCGGCTCCCTGCGCACTGCGGCGCTGGCCGTCCTCGTCGGCGCCGCTCTGATAGGGCGTGGCATGCCCGATGCTGTGTTGTTCGGCACGCCCGCGTTTCTTGTCGCTCTGGGAGGCATGGTCGGCGGAATGCTGGGTCGGATGCAGCAGGCCTGGCTGGGCCGGCCCTGGTGGGATTTCGTGGGAGGAGCCGTTGGGGGAGCCATCGGATTGGTGGTGGCCCTTGTCCTCCGTTTCCTGTACAAGCTCGGCTGATCCGAATGGGTGGGAGGTGAGCAGTCATGCGCTTGCTCGGAGCCATGCTGTTCGTTCTTGTGGGTGCGGCCACCCAGCCCAGTGCGCCCATCGCGCTGACAAACGTCTACCACTCGCTCGAAGGCCAGACGCTGGTCATCCACGGGATGGTGGAGAATCGGTCGGCCGCTTCCTTGGGACGCCTTGTCATCGACGCCACCGGACTCACGCCGTCCGGAAGCGCCGCCTACGGCGGGAGCGATGGGATCCCCTGGGGTGTGGCGCCGGGGAGGGACGAAGCGTTCTCCATCAACCTGTTTCTCACCGGACAGCTCGTGCGCGAGTATGTGGTGCGGGTGGCGCTCGCCAGCGCTCCCAACCGCCCTCTGGCGAGCGTCCGGCGCAGTGCCGACGGCTCGCTCTACCGGCCGCTGCTCATGTCCGTCGTGCGGCTTCGGGGAGCCGTCAATGGCGATCTCCTCAGCGTGCGCAGCGACGCGGGCGGGTGGCCTGTTGCACAGGTCACCGTTGAGGCCGTGCTACTCGTTCCTGGCCATCACGCGCCCCACCTCCGGCGACTGGTCCTGGATGTACCCGCGGACGGCGAAGGCCGGATCCGGCACGGGCTCGCCGGGGCCGAACTGGTGGGCCTGCGGGTGGTGGACGTGCGTCCGAAGGTGCTCTGGGAGGACTAGGAACCACCGGCGATGGCTGTAATGCCCTGGACACAGGGATTTCGGGGCCCATGTCGAATATGTCTCCGGAATCCAGTGCAGCAGATTCACGGGAGGTGTTCCCGCACGGCTGCTGCTGAACGTAGCGGCCGGCGGATGTCCAGGGCCGTCGCTCCAGAACGCCGCGACCACGCATAGCGAAGGGCACGAACCGCACGCGGTGGCCCCGGGGGTCGGCAATGCGGTGTCCTTCCTGCGGTCATGAGCGGACGTCGCCGCACCTGCGGTGCAGCAACTGCTCTGCAACCTTCCCGCGCGAACTCCTCGAACGATACGATCGTCTGACCTTCCTGCTCGGCGTGGTCTCGGATTGGGAGCGCGCCGGGCGGATCTCCGAGTCGGCCCGTGCTGAAATCGCGGAACCCTGTCTGAGGGAACTGGAACGGGTCGAGCAAGAGCTCGGCGTGCGCGCCGCGCCGCCGGTTCCTGAGGCGCTTGTGGTGCCCGTCCCGGTTGCGCCTGTCCCGCCGGCGCCGACCGTCGCCCATGGGCTGATCCCCGCGGCACCCGCATCGTCCGTCCCGCCGGAGGGGGCTCTCCCGGAAGGCGGCCCTCCGGAGGTGGCTCCGTCCCCCCCGCGTCCCCTGATCCCTCGGATCTCCTGGGAGGATGTCTGGCGAGGGCTTCTCTCTGAACGGTCGCTCGAGGTGCTCCTGTTCGCCGGCGCGGTGCTGATCATCGCCGCGGCGGGAACGTTCGTGTACTTCAACTGGGGACGGTTCCCCCCGGCGCTGCAACTGCTCTCCCTGATCGTAGGCACGGCGTCGTTCTTCGTCGGCGGCTGGCTGCTCCGCACGCGCTGGAGGTTGACGCAGTCCGCGCCGGCGCTGGTGGGCATCGGAGCTTTCATCGTTCCGGTGGACTTCTACGCGTGGGCCCGCTTCCGCGATGTCCCACCGTCCGCCTACGCGGCCCTGTGGTGCACGGCGTCAATCTGCTGCGGGGTTGTCTATGCGGCAACCACCTGGTGGCTGCGCCACTGGTTCTTCTGCGTGCTGCTCCTGCTGGCCGCCCACAGCCTGGCGCTCGCGGTGCTCTTCCTGCTGGGCGTCCCACCGGCATGGTGGGGAGCGGTCGCGGCGGCGCTCGCCACGGTGTGGATGGTTCTGAGGCCCCGGTTCTCCCTGGCCGGGCCGGGGTCCGAGCAGGCGGCCACAGGCGTCTCGATCGTCGCGGCGGTGCTGGGCGTGGCGGTACCGGCGCTTCTCCAGGCCGAGAAGTGGGGCACCCTGTTTGACGGCACAAGCCCCGCGGGCGCCTGGATCCTGCCGGTGGCGGCGGCGGTGTGGATGGGCGCGGTGTTTCTGTTTGCATTCCACCGGCGTCTGCCCTCCGGCGACGCCGCGACGCTGGCGGCGCTGACACCGGCGGTCGCCGTGGTGATGACCCTCCTGCCGATGATGACGCGGCCGTGGGTGAGCCTCGGCATCCTGATTCTCGCCGCGGTGTATGTCGCCCTCGAGGACCGCGTCCTGGGGTCGCTGGCCCCGGCCATGCGCGGGACGGCCATCGGAGCGTCGCTGGTCGCCGTCGCCTGGTCTTTGATGGATCGTGTCACCGCCGCGGTCGTCGTACTCGCGGCGTCGGCGCTCTACGCCTGGTGGGCGTTCGAGTTTCGGCGGCCGGTGGTGCTCATCGCCGCGCAGATCGCCGCGCTCGTGGGACTGCTGTACGCGCTGGCCGTCGCCCGCGTCGCCGTGGGGTACTGGCCTCTCGCCGGTCTCGCGGTCGCCGCGGTCAGTCTCGCGGGCACCGTCGCGGCGCGCGCGGCGCCCGGTTTCGCCAGAGTCCTGTATGTCGGTGCGTACGTCTTCCCGGTACTCGGCATCGTCGCCACCGTCGATGTGAAGGCACCTGCGCTGGTGCTCACCACCTTGCTCGGCGGTGCGCTCGCCATCGCGGTCTACTCAGCAGTTCTGGTGCACCGGGGCAGCGATCCGGCGCTGAGCGCGCTCGCGGCGCGGCTGCCGGCGGGCGGCGGCCTGCTCTTCCAGTGGGTGGCCGCCGCTTTGGCCGCCGCTGAGGTGGCGGTCGCGTGGCTGTGGTGGCGTCCGGTGCCCCATGGCTTGGCCGCCGCATGGCTGACGCTCGGCACGGGATTCGTCCTGATCGGCCGGCGCTTGAGGCACATCGACCCGCGCTATCTCCGTCCGTGGGCGGCTTCGGCTCTGGTGCTCAGCACGCTGGCGACGGTGCTCGCCCTGGTCGTGGAAGTTCGCGCACCGCTCATCTACACGCTGCTGCTGGCGACGGTGACTTCGGCACTGTGGGCCTGGCTGCTTCGGTCTCCATGGCTCGCGTATGTCGCCGCCGGGCTCCTACTCGTGCCGTTTGGGCTTGCGCTGCCCGATGCCGTGGCACATGGTCTCATCCCGTCCAGGGCGGCCTACACCTGGCTCATCGCCTCACTGGGCGCGGTCTATCTGCTTGCCGGTGTGATCCTGGATCGCTCTGAACCCCGATTCGGAGCACCCGTGCACCTCGTCAGCCACCTCTTGATCCCGTTCTCGCTCGTGTGGGTGCTGCAGGAGCCGCCGCTCGGCCTGCAGACGCTGGCCATCGCCGTCGCGTTCTATGTCGCGTCCGCACGGCTGGTGCACGAGGGCCGGCACCCGACGGTGATGAGCCTGATTGACCGTCTCACGCAGACGGCCCCGGGTGCCGCGCCACCGCTGCGGGCCATATTCGTCTATGTGTCGGCCTGGCTGTTCCCGTTCTGGTTTGAACTCGCCGCGTCACGCGTCCCTGCGGTTCGCGAAACGCGGGCGTTTCTTGGCGTCACTGCCGCAGCGCTGGCGTGGGCCTATCTAATGGTCGGACAGTGGATACGGCGGGCGAATCCCGCGTACGTGCCACCGTTCAGGATCGCCGCGCAGGCGCTGGTCATCGCCGGCGGTCTGCTGGCCGTCGAGCACCGCCCGCTGCTCCTTGGGGCGGTCGCGCTCGGCGCAGGGCTGCAGGTGGCGCTGTACGCCCTGTCGGGCCAGACGGTGTGGGTGTACACCGCGGCCCTGGGAGGCGCGGGCTGGCTGGGGTTGGCGCTCAACCACCTGCATTTCCACTCGGCTCCCGCGGGATGGGTGATGATCCTGCTCGGGATTGGGTACGTCGGTCTTGCCGAGGTCAACTGGCGCCGGACCGCGACGCGCGACGTCCCACCGGTATCGGCCGCCCTCCTGGCGGTGGCGTTCCTGGTCGTGGTGATCGGCATCCTGCTCACCGCCCTGCGGGTACCCGAGAATGCCTGGGCCGCGTACGCGGTCAGCGCGCTGCTCTTCCTCTGGTGCGGGTGGCGGCTGCGTGAGCCGCTGCTGGGATACCCGGCGGCGGGTCTGGCCGCGGCGACCTACGTCGCCGTCCAGACCACCCTGCTGAAGGGCACAGGTGCGTCCACTGCGCACCATGGCGTGGCGCTGTTACCCGGGGTGGCGGTGTTCTTCGCCGTTGCGTGGGCGCTCGATCGACGCGCCGCTGCCGCAGGGCCGCCCTCCCAGAAGGGCGCGTGGAGTACCCCGATGGACGCGGCGGCGCAGATCGGCATGCTCGTGGCAGTCGTCTTTGCCTCAACGCACCGCTGGCTGTTCCCTGCATCGCTGGGGCTCGCCGCTGTGCTCTACGGACTATCGGCCGTGCGATTCCGCCGGCCTGTGCTGGTGTACGCGGCACTGCTGGCCGCCCTCGCCTCGGCGTTGTTCGCGTTGCTGCAGGCACCCATTGCGCCTCGATACATCCCCGTCGCCTTCGTACCGGTCGCCTGGGCGCTGGCCTTCATTGGCTGGCGCACGGAGGCGGTGCACAGCCGTCAGGCCCTGTTCACAATGACGTGGGCCCAGCCGTGGCATGTGGCGGCCCTCGCCACTGTGGCGCTGTGGGAACTCGTGGGGATGATCGAGGCCCGCGCCCAACTGCTCACGTCGTTGGGCTTCGCGGCGCTCCTGTGTGCGTACGCGTTCCGGTGGCGGGAGTGGAGCGCCGCGACTGCGGCGCAGGTGCTTGTGGTGCTGGGCATCGGCGGCGGTCTCCGCTGGCTGCAGGTGACGTATCCCGCCTGGCTCGCGGCCGCATCGCTCACTGCGCTGGCCTTCGGCGTCCTGTCGGTGATCCTGGGTGTCCTGCGCAGGGGAGCCTTGTGGCAGACGGGCGCGCGCGGGCTGGCCCACGTGCTGGCCGCCGGCGCGCTCGTGTGGGCATTCTTGGGCGTCGTCGCGGCGGTGCACGCGAAGGCCGGAGAAGGTCTGGTCTACACGCTGGCCATCGTGGGCCTGCTCTACCTGCTGCTCGCCATCAAGGACCGGCAGGAGTGGCTCGGCTACCTCGCCGTCGCCATGCTGGAACTCGCCTGGGGTCTCTTCTTGCTGCGCAGACTTCAGGTGACCGAGATCCAGGCGTACGCGATTCCCTCATCGCTATATCTCCTCGGCATAGGGGTGGTGGAGCGACGGATGCGCCGGCCGACGCTCGCGCGGTTCATCGAGGTCGCGGGCCTCATTCTGCTGCTGGGCTCTGCGTTCTGGCAGTCCGTGACCGGCGGAGGGTTCTGGTACGCGGTTCTGCTGGCGGTCGAGGCGGTCGCGGTGGCCTGGGCCGGCGCGGCGTGGCGCCTGCGTCACTACTTCTTCAGCGGCATCGGGATGCTGCTGGTGAACGTCGTCGCCCAGGTCATCGATCCCCTGCGTGCGCTCGACAAGACGATCTTGTTCCTATCGCTTGGCGTGCTGCTGGTGCTCATCGCGGTGGCCGCGGAACGCAAGCGGGAGGCGATCATTCGGACCACGCGCGAGTGGCGCTCGCGGCTGGAGGCATGGGAGTGACCGAGGGCGTGATCCGGGTCGAAGTCCCCGCCGGTTTCTGGCCCCGGCTGCTCGCGTTCTGCCTCGATGCCATCGCTGCGGGTCTCCTCGAATCCCAACTGGCCGATGCGTTGCCTCCCGGACTGGTCACGGTGGCGTACTTCTGGCTGCTGACCGGCATCCTGGGGCGAACGCCCGGCAAGATCGTCCTTGGCATCGAACTGGTCGGGCCAGAGGGCAAGGTGGGTCTTGGCCGCGCGTTCCTGCGCGAGGTCATCGGAAAGCTGATCGGCGCGGTGGCGTTCGGGCTCGGTCTGCTGTGGATCGCGTTCGATCCGCAGAAGCGCGGGTGGCACGACGTGATCGCCGACACCAGGGCGGTGCGCGTGAGCACGACGCTGTGGGCGGCCGCCTGGGAGAGCGAGATCGCCGGCCTGCTCGCCGATCGCGGCGAGGCCCGCGCCGAGTGGCTGGTCAGGGTCTTGCCCGAGAGTCGCGAAGCGGCGCTCCGAGGGTTCGCCGTCAAGCACGCGCGGGGCGTGACGCTGTCGGAGGGAGTGCTCACGCCGACGGGTGAGGTCGAATGGTTCTGACGCGCGCGGGCATCCGCTGGTGTCTCGCCGTTCTGGCTCTGCTTTCCCTGGCCTTGGTGCTGGGGGTCGAGCTGGGACTGCGGGACGGGCGAGAATCCGGCGCGGGGTGGATCCGTCATCCCTGGGCGGACCTGCGCGGTCCCGCGCAGCTGGTCGCGGCGTTGAGCGTTGGTGCGCTGTTGCTGTCGGTCCTCCTTGCGGGACGGCAGCGTCCTCCAAGCACGGCCCTGGTTCCCGTGGAGACTGTTGTCGAGCACCGGACCTTCTCGGCGCCGGTCAAGGCACTGCTGCTGGGCATCAGCGCGGTGATGGCGGTGGTCGGTGGCCTGGCGTTCGCGGGAATCGACGTGCTTCTCGCACTCACACACTCCGAGTTGGCGTTTGCGCTGGCCGTCGGCTGTCTGGTCGGCGGGATCATCACGGTCGTGCAGGTGCGTCACTCGCTCGCCGGGAGACCGGCACGGCGATTCCGTCTGCCGTCCGTGTTGATGCTGGGCCTCGGGTTCGTCCTCGTGGTCGCAGCCGGCACGGTCACCCTGTACCTGCGCCAGCGCGTGGGGTTCAGTTTCGCGCCGCTGCTGTTCCTCGGCGCGGCGCTGCCGCCGCTGGCCGCGCTGAGCGTCGCGGCGGAAGGTGTTGGCCAGCCGGCATCGGCGCGCCGTGTGCTAGTCGCCATGGTGGCCGGAGGCACCGCATCGGTGATCGCCGCGGTCATGTTGGAGATGCTCCTGCCCGGGATTATCGCCCTCTTCGTGAAACCCGTGGCCGACATGATACGGGAGGTCATCGCGCTCATCGACCAGGGGAGGTTCAGCGACCTCTTCAGGTCGCCGGCCGCCATCTTCGCGTTGGTCCAGCTCGCCGTCGTCGCACCCATCGCGGAAGAGGCGGTGAAGCCGATCGGCGTGATGGTCCTGGGGCGCCGCATCCAGTGCGCCCGCGACGCGCTACTGATCGGCATGGGGTGTGGGGCAGGGTTCGCCATCGTCGAAAACATCATGTACGAGGGCGGAGGGATCTCCATCTGGGCGGGCATCACATTTGTTCGCGCGATCGGCGGGGCGCTGCACCCCATTGGCGCGGGACTCGTCTCGCTCGGGTGGTTTGGGGTCTTTCAGCGCCAACCCGGGAGGTGGCGCAATCTTGCCCGCAACTACTTGGCGGCTGTCGGTCTTCACGCGATCTGGAACGGCGCCTGCGGGATCTTCTATCTCCTGGAGTCGGCGCATAGAGACGTCCTCGGACCGGTCGACCTGCAGGGGTGGGTCATTGACATCGGCCTGCTCGCCCTCTTCCTGGTTGAGGGCGCGTTCATGTTCTGGGCGGTGCGGCGCATCGCGCAGGCGCTCGCAGCCGATGCGGTCCCTCAGCCGGCCCTCCCGCCGGCCCGCCTGTTAGGTCTCTGGGCCGTCGCCTGCATGGGCGTGCTGCTGCCCATCGCCGCAGCCGCCAGCCGCGCGGTCGTGCGCTACCTGGAGTCCGGCCCGTCACCGTAGGCTCGTGGTCGCAAGGGTCTCTGGAACGACCCCGGCAGCGGTGATGCGCTGTGGGGGTTCCTTGCCGCGGCCAGTGGCGTCCGTGCGTCGGCAGGTGCCGGGGTGCGGCGATGCGGGAACGCAGGGTTCCTTCAGCGACAGCGGGATGGTCGTGATCCGGTACGCGCCCATTACGCGCATAGTCTGGAGCCGGATTTTCCCACATCGTTGCCCGGCGCGACCCAGAAGGACGTCGACGACTTCCACCGGTTCCACGGAGTCGATGACCCCATGCCCGTTCGTTATGTCAGGTTCCTTTCGCAACTCGCTCCCAGGTGCCGCATCCAGGCGTCCGAGCCTCGATAGGGTTGTCACCTGATGGACTCGCGGCCTGGACAACGCGTACGTTTGGATCGAGATGCAGGAATTGGAATATCCTCGGGGTCGGGCCGGACGGATGCTGCCGCGCTTCATAAGGGAGGCAGGTGTGCTGCGAGCGCTAGCCCATCCTGTGCGGCTGGCGATCCTGGCGCACCTGCGTCGCAGGCCGGCCTGCGTCTGCCACCTCACCAGGGCCTTGGGCCGGCCCCAGGCGTACGTCTCGCAGCAGCTCGCGGTCCTGCGCGGCAGCGGGCTGATCGAAGGGCAGAGGGAGGGGGCGTACGTCTACTACGGACTGCGCGACCGCGGCGTGCTGGCGCTCGTGGATCTTGTCGGCGGGCTCCTCGGGCGCGCGGTTGTCGGCGCCTTGCCCCCGGGCGGGCGGGTCGAGGGATGCGAGTGCCCCCGCTGCCGCAAGGACGCCGTGACCACGGTGGGATCCCGCGGATGATCGGCGATCTGTTGATCGCGGGCCTCCGCGCGCTCTGGGAGTACATCGCCCTGCACGTGCTGACCTGCCTGATTCCGGCGTTTCTGCTGGCCGGCGCGATCGTGGCCTTCGTCTCGAAAGAGGCGGTAATGGCGCGCCTGGGGAGCGCCGTCTCCAAGACGGCCAGCTTCACGACCGCCGCCGGCGCCAGCTTCTTACTCGCCGCCTGCTCGTGCACCGTCATTCCGGTCTCCAGCGGGCTCTACTACGGCGGCGCCGGGATCGGCGCGGCCTTCATCCTGCTGTGGGTGGCCCCGGCATCGAACCTGCTCTCCCTGGTCTACACCGGGAGCATCCTGGGCGCCCAGATGGTCTGGGTGCGCGTCCTGGCGGCGCTGGCAATGGCCTTCATCGTCGGGTGGGTGATGACGCTGGCCTTCCGGCGGGAGGAGGCAGGGCGGATGAGCACTGCATCCGGTGGCTCCGGGACCCGGATCCTGGGCCAAGACGACCTCACGCTTCTGGGGCTGCTCGTCGCCTCGCTGCTGGCTCCCAACTATCTGGTTCGGGGCGGCCCCTACGTCCAGAAGTTGCTGGTATGGGCGGCGGCGACCGCGCTGGTGGCCGCCTATGCCAGGCGGCGAAAGACCGGCGAGGAGATCCGGCGCTGGTTAGGCGAGACGTGGTGGTTCGCCCGCATGATCTTCCCCTTGCTGTTGCTGGGCGTCTTCATTGTTGGCATGGTTGGTGCGTCGATCCCTCGGGCGTGGATCGAGTCGTACCTTGGAGGGTCTGGGCTCCTGGCGTCGTTTCTGGCCACGCTGCTCGGGAGCGTCAGTTACTTCGCCACGATGACCGAGGCGCCGTTCGTGCACACGCTGCTCGGGCTGGGCATGGGCAAGGGGCCTGCCCTGGCCCTGCTGCTGACCGGGCCCGGGCTCAGCCTGCCCAACTGGCTGGCGATCGGCCGCGTCTTCGGCGCGCGGAAGGCCGCCGTCTATGTAGGCACGATCATCGTTCTGGGCACCATCGGAGGCTGGTTCGCCGGGACGTTCGTATTCAAGTGAAGGGGGCGATAGCGTGATCACCATCGAGATCTTCGGCCCGGGGTGCCAGAAGTGCAGGGCCACCGAGGCCGCGGTGCACAAGGCGGTGCAGATGCTGGGACTGCAGGCTGCGATAACGCATGTGCGTGACCCAAAGGAGATGGCTGCTCAGCGCGTGATGTTCACGCCGGCGGTACGGATAAACGGCGAGCTGAAGTGCGCCGGGCGCGTGCCCGAGGTGGCCGAGATCACAACCTGGCTCACAACGGCTGCTGCTGATGGGCCTGTTTGAGCGCTACCTGAGCCTGTGGGTGGCCGCCTGCATGGCGGTCGGCGTGCTGATCGGGAAGGCGCTGCCGGGTCTGACCGACCTGATGCGGCGCCTGGAGTTCGGGCAGGGCAGCCAGATCAACGTGCCCATCGCCGTGCTCATCTGGCTGATGATAACCCCCATGATGATGAAGGTCGACCTTGCCTCCATTCGGAATGTGGGGAAGCGCCCCCGCGGGCTGTTCGTGACGCTGTTCGTCAACTGGCTGGTCAAGCCGTTCTCGATGGCCCTGATCGCCTGGTTCTTCTTCCGCCATGCCTTCGCGGCGTGGATCGCGCCGGGCGAGGCCGACCAGTACATCGCCGGCGCGATCATCCTGGCCGCGGCCCCTTGCACCGCTATGGTCTTCGTGTGGAGCTACCTCACCGACGGCGATCCGGCCTACACCCTCATGCAGGTGTCGGTGAACGACCTGATCATGCTCTTCCTGTTTGCCCCAATCGTGCGCTTCCTCGTCAGCGGCGCCGCCTCGCTCGAGATCCCTTTTCGCGTGCTGCTCTACTCGGTCGCCGTCTTCATCGTGGTGCCCCTGACCATTGGGGTCGTCTTGAGGGGCTGGTTCGTCAGGCGCAGGGGTCTCGCGTGGTTCGTCGGCGCCCTGCTTCCGCGCTTCGCGCCGGTAAGCATGGGAGCGCTGCTGGCTACGCTCGTGCTCATCTTTGCCTTCCAGGCTGACAACATCACCGGCAGGAGCCTGCACGTGCTCCTGATCGCGGTGCCGATACTCATCCAGGTCTACTTCAACTCGTCGCTCGCCTACCTGCTGATGCGGCTGTTCCGGGTCAGGCACGCAGTCGCCGCCCCAGGCGCGCTGATAGGGGCCAGCAACTTCTTCGAGCTCGCGGTCGCCACCGCCATCGCCCTGTTCGGTCCCGGGTCCGGCGCCGCGCTGGCTACCGTGGTGGGGGTTCTGATCGAGGTGCCGGTGATGCTCTCGGTGTGCTCGGTCTGCAACCGCACCCGACACTGGTTCCCCGCGGCCGAGGGGGCCGGTTAGGAGAAGGCTTGGATCCAGCGAGGAATGCCGTGCAGCAAGTCCCGGCGTGGCGCGTGTTCACAGCCTTCGTCCGCCTGGGTGCGACCGCCTTCGGCGGTCCGGCGATCGTGGCGCACCTGAAGGCCGAGCTGGTAGGCAGGCGGCGCTGGTTGACCGAAGCGGACTTCGCAGACGGCCTGGCGCTCTGCCAGATCATCCCAGGCGCCACCATGGTGATGCTCTCAACCTACGCCGGATACCGTGTCGCAAGGATTCCTGGGGCCGCAGCCGCAGCGATTGGGTTCGTGCTGCCTGCCTTCGTGGTGATGCTTGTCCTCTCGGCGCTGTACGCGCACTCCGGCGCACTGCCGGCGGTCCGCGCCGTCTTCCGCGGGCTGGGTGCCCTGGTCGTGGTCGTCGTTCTCAATGCCGCGATCAATCTCGGCCGGTCCGCGCTGTGCGATTGGCAGGGGGTGGTACTGGCCTGCCTGGCCCTGGTGGCGCTCGTCCTAGGAGTGGGATTCCCGGTCGTCGCCGCCGGCGCTGCAGTGCTGGCTTTGGGGCTGTACCGGACCCAGGCCGTGCCCGGAAGGAGGCCTCCCGGTCCCTCATGAGGCCCCGAGGGTGGGCGATCGCCTTCATGCTGGGGATGGCTCTTGTACTGGGCCCCCGGATCTGGAACCCCGTGCTGGGGCATCTGAATCTGGTGCTCATGAAGCTGGGGATAATGGCCTTCGGCGGAGGGTTCACCCTGATACCGCTGATCCAGCAGGAAGTGGTCAGCCGCTTGGGATGGCTGACCACGCGCGAGTTCATTGACGGCGTCGCCCTGGGGCAGGTGACGCCAGGACCCATCCTGATCACCGCTACGTTCATAGGCTACAAGATCGGCGGGCTGGCCGGGGCCGCGACCTCCACGATCGCGGTCTTCCTGCCGTCGTTCCTGGTGCTCGTGGGAGTCGTCCCGCACTTCGACGAACTGAGACGCCTCCAGGCGGTGCAGACGATGATCCGGGGCGTGCTGGCCGCCTTCATAGGGCTTCTGCTCTTCATCCTGCATCAGTTCGGGCAGGCGGCGTTGACGGACTGGAGGACCTGGGCGGTGGCGATCGTTGTGTTCGCCGGCCTGCGCGGGGGCGTGGGCCTCCTTACGCTCGTCGGGCTGACCGCGGTGGTGTCGCTGCTCGCGCTCTGAGGCGGCGCCGTGGCGTCGGGCCGGTCTTGTAGGAATGCAACGAAGCGGGTCGAAGCCATCACACAAGCTGGCCGGTGACCAGCCGGGCAGATTTGCGCATGAGGTAGGTGTACCGTGACGGAATCAGCGCGCAAGATAGATGCGTTCCTGTCGGAGCGCCTGGATGAGTACATAGCCGAGACGGCACGGCTCTGCGCGGCGCCCAGCATCTCGGCGCAGGCGATAGGTCTCCCCGAGTGCGCGGGCCTCGTGGCGGATCTGCTCAAGCGCAAGGGATTCGAGGTTCGGCGCATTCCCACCGAGGGCGCCCCTGTGGTGGTGGGCCGGCTCGAAGGACGCTCGGCTCGCACGCTGCTCTTCTACAACCACTACGACGTGCAGCCCCCGGAGCCGCTCGAGTTGTGGACCACGCCGCCGTTTGAACCCGCACTGCGCGATGGCGCGCTCTACGCCCGGGGCGCCAAGGACGACAAGGGCGAGTTCGTGGCGCGCCTGGCCGCGGTGGACGCGGTGCGCGCGGCGCACGGCGGGACCCCGCCCTGCGGCGTGCTGTTCGTGGTGGAGGGACAAGAGGAGATAGGGAGCCCGCACATCGCGCGGTTCGTTCAGGACCACAAGGATCTGCTCTCGTGCCATGGCGCGGTCTGGGAGGAAGGCGGGACCGACGCCGACGGGCGGCCGCAGGTGTCGCTGGGCCGGCGCGGGGTCCTGGAGGTCGAGCTCGGGGTGGAGACCATGCGGGTGGATGCTCACTCCGGGGCGGCTGATATGCTGCCCAATGCGGCCTGGCGGCTCCTGCGCGCGCTCGCGAGCCTCAAGGGGCCTGATGAGCGCATCCGCATACCCGGTTTCTACGATGCGGTCCTGCCGCCGTCTGCGAAAGACATCGAGATGCTCGACGCCCTGCCCGATTACGAGCCACACCTGCGCGCCACCTACGGCGTCAGCGAGTTCGTACTGGGACGGCGGGGCCGGGACCTGAACCGCGCGGTGTTCGAGCCGACCTGCAACATCCAGGGCCTGACCGCGGGGTACCAGGGCGCGGGCGCCAAGACGGTCATACCCGCGCGCGCTGCTGCGAAGCTCGATTTCAGGCTGTTGCCCGACCAGGATCCGGACGAGGTGTTCACGCTCCTGAAGAAGCACCTCTCGCACGAGGGATTCGGCGATGTAGAGGTGACATGGATCGGCGCGATGTGGCCGTCCCGGGTCTCGGTGGACGATCCGCTCGTCGGGCTCACCGCGCGCACCGGCGAAGAGGTCTACGGGAAGCCCAGCCTGCTCCTGCCCCTGGGTGGAGGGAGCAGCCCCTTCTACGCCTTTGCCCGTCCTCTGGGCATCCCTGTGGTCACCGCTGGCGTGGGTTACGGGCGCAATCGCACGCACGCGCCCGACGAGCACGTGCGCCTGGGCGACTTCCTGAACGCATCCCAGCACATCGCACGGATACTGGAGGGGTTTGGCGATCTGTAGTTCACAAGGCCGCGGTTCGCAGGGAGGGATGCTTGATGGAGGCGAGGCGGCTGAGTCACTCGGTGGAAACGGAGGTGGGGGAATGATCGCCCTGCCGACGATCGGCTTCATCGGGCTAGGCCTCATGGGGATGCCCATGGCTCGCAACCTCCTGCGAAAAGGGTTCCCTGTTACCGTGGTGCGCCACCGCGATCCAGCTGCACCGGCGACGCTCGCCGCGCTGGGCGCCGGGATCGTGGCCTCGCCCGCCGAACTGCGCGATCACGCCCAGATTGTGATCCTGATGCTGCCGACCTCGCGCGAGGTGGAGGAAGTGATCCTCGGCGACGGCGGGCTGGCAGACATCCTGCGTCCGGGCCAGGTGGTCGTGGACATGGGGACGAGCGACCCGGCATCCACGCGCCGCATCGCCGCGGCGCTTGCCACCCGTGACATAGCGTTCATTGACGCGCCGGTCACCGGCGGGGTGGGGGGCGCGGAGGCCGGAACCCTGACCATCATGGCCGGCGGGCCGTTCGCGGTTGTTGAACGGATTCGGCCCGCGCTGGCGGCCATGGGAGGCGTCGTGGCGTACGTCGGCGAGGCCGGCTCCGGCCATGTGGTCAAGCTGTTGAACAACATGATATCGATCTCAACGACCGCGTTGATTGCCGAGGCGCTGACGCTCGCCGAGCGCTCGGGCGTCGCGCGGTCGGTGGTTCTCGAGGTCCTCGAGCATGGATCCGCCAACAGCATCACTCTCCGGGGCGTGGCTGCTCGGCTTCGGGAGGAGCGCTTCAGTCCAGGCTTCAAGCTGGCGCTGGCCCGCAAGGACCTGCGCCTGGCCGAGGCATTGGCCGAGGCCTTAGGCGTGCGTCTGGAAGTTGCGACCGCGGCCCGCGCCGCCTACGATCGCGCCTGCGACGCGGGGATGGGGGATCTTGACGTCGCGGCGATCGCTGTGGCCAAGCCCGTCGGGGCGGCCTAGAGGCAGGTTAGCTCCAGAGCAGCCTGTGCAACGCGGAGTGGTCCAGGTCGCCACCGCCCTCATCAACCAGGGTCTGGAAGCGCGCGGCCGCGCACTCCAGGTGGGGCAGCCGCGCGCCCACGGACGCGGCCAGGTCCAGGGCCAGCCGCAGGTCCTTGAGATGCGTCCGGGCCTTGCCGCCTGGCGTGTAGGCCCGGTTGACCATCCGCGTGCCGTGAACCTGCAACACCCTTGAGTCCGCGAACCCACCGCGCAGCGCCTGCTGCACGGCGCAGGGATCGAGGCCGCACTTCTCGGCCAGCGTCAGTGCTTCTGCCACGGCCTCGATGGCCAGTCCGACGATGATCTGGTTGATGACCTTGGTCGTGTGACCGGCGCCGGGCGGGCCCACGTGCACGATGTTGCCGCCGAGCGCCTCGAGCACGGGCCGGGCGCGGGCCACATCCTCCACCGATCCTCCGGCCATGATGGCCAGTGAGCCGTCGGCGGCACCCTCCGGACCGCCTGATACCGGAGCATCCACCCAGCCGACGCCTCGCGCTGCCAGCCGCGCGGCGTGGACCCTGGACGGTGCCGGGTCGGAAGAGCCCATGTCGAGGACGAGATGTGGAGGGCGCAGGTGGGGCTCGAGCCGTTCGAGCACGGCGTTGGTCGCGCTCGAGTCCTCCAGCATGAAGAGCGAGATGTCCGCGGCTGCCGCGTCTCGAAGCTCCTGGCAGAGAGGTATGCCAGCGACCAGGTCCTCGGGAAGGCGCGACCGATTCCAGCCGCGCACATCGAACCCCTTCGCGATCAGCCGCCGGGCCATCGGCCGGCCCATTAGGCCCAGGCCCAGGATCGAGATGGTGGGAAGCATGGCGCATCAACTCCTTGTGCGATCCTCGACCACTGTAGCGCCTCAGGCGCCGCAGCGCCACAGTGCCGGGCGGAGGAAGAGAACTCATCGCACCGGAATCCATGACGCATGGAACTCCTAGGCGCGGTGCCCGCGCTCGTGGCGTTCGGCGCCGCCCTCATCGAAGCCCGGCGCCACCGGCGGCATCTCGAGAGCATTCCCCACCGCATTCACGTCAACGGCACGCGCGGCAAGTCAAGCGTCGTGCGCCTTGTCGTTGCGGGCCTGCGGGCCGGCGGGCTCTGCGTCGTCGGCAAGACCACGGGTTCAGCGGCCCGCGTCCTGCTGCCCGACGGTGGCGAGGTTGACCTCCGCGGAGGCCGGCGTCCTTCGCTGCGCGAGTACCATCGCGTGGCCGCGCTTGCGGCAAGCGCCGGCGCCGACGCGCTGGTTGTGGAGTGCATGGCGGTGCGCCCTGAACTGCAGCGGGTTGCCGAGCGCCGGTTGATGCGCTCGACGATAGGCGTGCTCACCGGCGCCGGGCTTGACCACCTCGGCGTGATGGGCGACTCGCTGGGCGAGATCATGGAGGCGCTTGCGTACACGATTCCTGCCGGTGGAGCGCTGGTCGTCCCGGGCTCTCCAGTGCCCCAGGCATGGGCAGATCAGGCGGAGCAGCGCGGAACCCGCGTGCTGCCGGCGCAGCTGGAATCCGACCTTGCGCTGCCGTGCGGCTATCTCGAGTGGCCCGAGAACCTTGCAATCGCCCTCGAGGTCTGCCAGGAGGTGGGCGTTGACCGCGCAACTGCCCTGGCAGGCATGGTCCAGGTGAGGCCCGACCCTGGGGCGCTGCGCATCTGGCACCTGCGCCCCCCCGACGATACGGACGGCCGCCGCAATTCAGACCTCTGGCTGGTCGGTGCATTCGGCGCCAACGATCCGGACTCGACCGGACAGCTGGTCGCCCGCGTGCGCCGGCTGTTCGACCTGGCCGGCGCGCCCACGGCAGGCATCCTGAACACCAGGGCCGACCGGGGCGAGCGGACGCTGCAGTGGTGCCGGGCGCTGCTCTCGGATGAGTTCCACGTTGACCGCTTGGTCATCACGGGTCCGCACGCCAGGGCGGCCGCGCGGCTGCTTGCGCAACGCGGATGGAACCGCGGGCGCGTGAGTGCGTGCGCCGACGCCTCCCCCGCAGATGTCACACGGGCAGCGGCAGAGTGCACAACCGACGCTCTTCTGGTAGTGGGCATGGGCAATGTCGCCGGTGCTGGAGCGGCGCTGCTCGCCCACTGGGCCGAGATAGGCGAGAGCGTTACAGGTGACTGAGGGGTCACGGGTGACTGAGGGCATCGCAGAGCGTGGGGGCATGAATGTGAGGGGATGACAGATGGCTGAGGCGTTGGGCACCGGTCTGGTTGTGTCGTTGCTCCTGTCCGAGTTCGTGGGGCTCTCGGCCGGTGGGCTGATAACGCCCGCATACCTTGCCCTCCTGCTGGATCAGCCGTGGCGCCTGGTTGGAACGCTCGCCGCCGCAGTCGTAGCGTTCGGCGCCTACAAGGGCCTGTCCGGTCACCTGATCCTTTATGGCCGGAGGAGGTTCGTGGCCATGGTGCTGCTTGGCGTCGCCGCGAACTGGGTCATCCAGGCTGCCGCTCCTGCGGCGGCGGTGGCCCTGGCCGTGCCGGTAGGCACCATCGGCCACGTCCTGCCCGGGTTGATCGCCAACGACTTCGAGCGGCAGGGAATCCTGGCGACCGTGGCCATGCTGGCCGCGGCCACCGTGGCCGCGGCGCTGGCGATCCGCGCGCTGGGGCTGTAGGCGCGGACGGGACGTGAACGTGCGACGGCGCCGTTACCCTCCGGCTGTGCTGGCGCTCGTGCTCGGCCTGGCGCTGGCCGCGGGCTCCGCCGGCCGGATCACCTCCGCACCGCGCGCCTCCTCCGAGGCGATGCAGCGGGCCGCCATCCTGATGGCGCAGGGGACCGTCGCGGTGCGTCAGGCGAGGCTCGAGCAAGGCCTGGCCATCAACACGAGGGCCGATCCCAACCGGACAGGTCTGATCGGGCTTGAGTGGTCTTCCGTGACCACTACGCTCGGATCGCTGGCCTCCAAGCGCACCAGCACCAACCCCAACCTGGCTGCCGGCCTGGCACGCTGGCTGCACGAGGCAGGCGTGCGCGAAGGGAGCGCGGTCGCGATCGGCGCCTCGGGCTCGTTCCCCGGGCTTGCGCTCGGGACCCTGACCGCGGTGCACGCTCTGGGCGGTCGTGCGATCAGCATCACTTCGGTGGGAGCCTCTAGTTGGGGAGCCAACGAGCCCGAGTTCACCTGGCTGGATATGGAGGCGGAGCTGGAGCGCGCGGGCCTGGCCACGCGTTCGGTAGGTGCATCGGTGGGAGGTGAGGATGATGACGGCGCCGGCCTGGGGCAGGGCGCGCGCCGCCAACTACTCGCAGCCATCGCGCGCTCGGGGGTGCCACTTCTTCCCGGCGCGACGCTGGCCGGGCGGGTGGCCGCCCGCATGGCCGCCTACGACGCGGCGACCGGCGGCCAGATCGCCGCCTTCGTAAACATCGGAGGGGCCGCGGCCAACACCGGCACGTGCCTTGGCATGCTGGGCCAGCGCCCTGGCGTCTACCGTGTCCTGCCACCCTGCAGGGGCGAACCAGGAGTGATGTGGCGGATGAGCGCGCAGGGGGTTCCGGTCTTGCACCTGCTGCACGTGGAGGGCATCGCGGCGGCATTTGGACTGCCTGTTGACCCAGTGCCGCTGCCTGAGCCCGGGCACGGAGCGCCGTTTGAGCGGCCGTCACGCGGGGCGTCCGGAGTCCTGCTCCTGGTGTTCCTGGCAGGCCTGCTGGCACTCGTCCGGCAAGCCCGTGCCGGGGGGCGCTCATAGGGCAGGTGCCTGATAGCAGGCAGGACCGCGGCCCGCTACACTGGAACCGACCTAGGAGGTGATGGAGATGGTCTGTCGCAGGGTGCTGCCTGTTATGGCCAGGCTGCCGGTTGTGGCGGCGATGTTGGCCCCGGTAGTGACCCTGACCGTCGTGGTGATGCTGACCGTGACAGCGGCGGTGATCGGTGGGCCGGCGTTCACCTCTGATCCTCCGGTCCTGCTGACCTCAGGCGGGCAGAGCGCAGATCTGCAAATAGTGAAGATCCTGCTTGAGCGGCTGGGGCTGCCGAACACCACCACAAAGCATCTGGCCCGGGTCGAGGACATGCGCGATGTCAAGACCCTTGTGATTGCGGTCGGCGGAAGCACGAAGGGCCTGGGGGCCGCCGGGATTGACGCCGACCAGGAACTAGCGCGGGTGGGGGCGCTGCTGACCCGGGCGCAGGAGGCCGGCGTGAAGATCCTCACGCTGCACGTCGGCGGCACTGCCCGCCGGGGCGAGCTGTCCGACCGCTTCATAGCCGCGGTGGTGCCCCGGAGCGGGCACGTGGTCGTTGCAACCGACGGCAACGCCGATGGGCTGTTCACGCGGCTGACCTCCCAGCATCGCGTCACACTGGAGACCGTCGAGCGCCTCTCTGACCTGGAGGCGGTGCTCCGCCGGATCTTCCGCGTCAGGTAGGCCAGGTAGGCGTGGTCAGGTGGACATCGTCAGGAGGACGGCAGGGCTTGTGGGATTCCAACAGGAGGTGAACGCTTGATGAAGACGCATCTGCGGTGCCTGCGCGGCGTCCTCGCCGTGGCGGTGATTCTGGTTGTTGCAGGCGTGCTCGCCGCGCCAGCCCCGCTGGTCGCGCAGCCGGTCAACCCGATTGCGACCGGCCGTGCCGGGATGGTGGCCACGGCCACCCCGCTGGCCACCGAGATCGGCCTTGAGATCCTCCAGCAGGGCGGCAACGCGGTAGACGCAGCGGTCGCCGCCGCGTTCGCGCTAGGGGTGGCCGAGCCGAATGCCTCGGGGCTGGGTGGCGGAGGGTTTATCCTCATCCGTTTTGCCCGCACAGGTGAGACCGTCTACATAGACTACCGTGAGGTGGCGCCCGGTGCCGCCAGGCCGGACATGTACCTTGACCCGGATGGGCGCGTAAGGCCCGGCTCCACCACGGTCGGCCACTTGGCCGTGGCCGTACCCGGCACGCTGGCAGGCCTGCACATGGCGCTCACGCGCTACGGCACGATGTCGCTGAAGCAGGTGATGGCGCCGTCCATATCCCTCGCGGAACGCGGCTACACCGTCACGAAGACGCTGAGCGGGATGATGCAGGACAACCTGGACAAGCTCAATCGGTTCCCCGCTGCCGCAGCGATCTACACGAAGAGAGGCCTGCCCTACGACCCGGGCAGCCGCCTCGTGCTGAGCGACCTGGCCGCCACCTACCGGCTGATCGCCTCTGCGGGACCGACCGTGTTCTACGAGGGTGAGATCGCAGACGCCATCGTGGCCGAGGTGAAGCGCGGTGGAGGCATCATCACGAAGGCCGACCTGGCCGGCTACCGCCCGAAGGTGCGCGTCCCGGTGCGCTCGACCTACCGCGGATACGAGATCATCTCAAGCCCGCCACCCAGTTCGGGCGGCACGCACGTTATCCAGGCGCTCAACATACTCGAGGGCTACGACATGGCCGGGCTCGGTTTTCAGACCCCGGCGGCCCTGCACGTCACGATCGAAGCGCTGAAGCGCTCGTTCGCCGATCGCGGGCGCTACATGGCCGACCCGGACTTCGTCCCGGTCCCCGTCGCCGGTCTGCTCTCGAAGGACTATGCGGCAGCGCTGCGCAGGACCATAGACCTGAATCGGGCCTCGCCCAGCGTCGCGCCCGGCAACCCAGAACCCTACGGGAAGTCGGCCAACACCTCGCACATCTCGGTGGTGGACCGCGAGGGCAACATGGTTGCGCTCACGCAGACCATCAACTACTTCTTCGGCTCGGGCGTGTTGGTGCCCGGTACCGGGATTCTCCTGAACAACGAGATGGACGACTTCGTGCCCGTCCCCGGCTCTGCCAACTCGGTGCAGCCGGGGAAACGGCCGCTCTCCAGCATGGCGCCCACCCTGGTGCTGAGGGAGGGGCGGCCGTTCATGACGGTGGGCTCGCCCGGCGCCACCCGCATCATCTCCGCCCTGGCGCTGATCATAATGAACATCGTGGACTACAAGATGGACATCCAGAGCGCGATCGAAGCGCCACGCATTCACGCCATGACGCGTGACGTGTTCGTGGAAGGGCGCATCCCTCCAGACGTGCGCGCGGCGCTTGCTGCCATGGGCCACCCGATTGTACTCCGCGGCCCCATGGACCTCTACTTTGGCGGCGCGCAGGGGATCGTGATGGCGCCCAACGGCGTCCTGTTTGGCGGCGCGGACCCGCGCCGCGACGGCTTCGCCAAGGGGTTCTGGTTCTAGGCGCATCAGGCCTCGGGATGGCCGTCCATCCAGCAGTGATCCTGGCCGCCATGGCGGGGGTGTTCGCCGTGGCGGCCCTCGTCCTCAGGTGGCCGGTGGGTCTTTCGCTGGCCCTGGGGGCGGTAGCCGGGACACTCCTGGGGGGCGAAGGCGTGCCCGTAAGGCACCTTGTCGAGGGCAGCTTCGGCTTCCTGGACGTGACCATAATGATCGCCTCGGCGATGATCTTCATGAAGGTCCTCCAGCGCAACGGGCTGCTGGAGACCCTGGGCCGGCAGATCCTGGATGCCTTCCGCGGGCGCCCCTCGCTGCTGCTGGTCGCGCTGATGCTGTTCATCATGTTCCCAGGCATGATGACCGGGTCGTCGAGCGCCTGCGTGTTCACCACCGGAGCGATCGCTGCTCCGGTACTCCTCGCGATGGGCATCCCATCCGAGCGGACCGCGGCCATCATCGCCATGGGCGCGCTGCTGGGAATGGTGGCCCCTCCGGTGAACATCCCCGCGATGATCATCGGCGGTGGGGTTGACATGCCGTACGTCGGCTTCACGCTTCCGCTGTTGGTGCTGACCGTGCCGCTGGCGGTGCTGTTCGTGTTGCTGCTGGGCCGGCGCTACGTTGCGGCCTCGGATCAGGTTCCCGCCGACCGCCTACCGGGTTCGCACTACGCGCGGCTCGGCCCGCGTCTCTACCTGCCGCTGCTGGTGGTGGGGGTCTTCATGATCGGACCAAAGGCCACGCGGGTGGTCCCCGATCTGGGGCTTCCGCTCGTGTTCCTGCTGGGCGCGGTAACCGGCGCGGTCACAGGGCTGCCGATACGCCCGGTGCAGGTCGCGCGGGAGGCGGTGCACGAGGCGCTGCCTGTGATGGGCATCCTCATGGGCGTCGGCATGTTCATCCAGATCATGGCGCTTACCGGCGCAAGGGGAGCCGTTGTAATCGCGGCCCTGGCGCTGCCATCGGTGCTGCTGTTCGCTGCCGTCGCCGTGGCAATGCCCGCTTTCGGCGCCGTCTCGGCGTTTGGGTCGGCGTCGGTGCTAGGCGTGCCGTTCTTCCTGGCCCTGCTTGGGCGCAACGGGATTGTGGTTGGCTCCGCGCTCTCGCTCATCGCCGGTCTCGGCGATCTGATGCCGCCTACCGCGCTGGCCGGGATCTTCGCCGCGCAGGTCGTGGGGCTGCCCGGCTATTTCGGTGTCCTGCGCCGGTGCCTGGTGCCGGCGGTCATAGTGGCAGGGGTGGGGATCGCGGCCCTGGTGTGGGCCAACCCGCTGGCCAAGGTGCTGGGGTTGTGATCACCTGGGTCTATCGCGGGATCGTCCTCCTGGTGCTGGTCCTGGTGGCACTCGACCTCTTCGGTGAGCGCGACCGCCGCAAGCAACTGGTAGCCGTCATCGTGCTAGTGCCGCTGGTGCTGCGGCTGCTGATGCTGAAATGAACCCAAGAAGTGGTCTGACAGATACCCGGACGCGCCTGTGGGCTATGGGGCTGGCGCTCGCCGGCCTTGTCGTGGCCGGGACCGCCGCGTCCGCATTCGAGCGCATGCGCCGAACAGAGCCGATCATCCCCGGGTCCGGTGTGACCAGGCAGAGCACGCTGGCCGCCTACGAGCATTCGCTGGAGCAGACCTCTGCCGACACCGAGGTCTTCTTCATGGACGGCGGCCAGCCCGGCGGCGTCGTGCTGGTGCTTGGCGGGACGCATCCCAACGAGCCCGCAGGTCTCCTGACGGCAGTGCTTCTGGTGGAGCGGGCGCGCGCAGCGTCAGGCCGGCTGATCGTGGTTCCGCGCGCCAACGGCAGCGGGTTCACGCACAACGATCCCCAGGAGGGCGCTCCTCAGACGTTCGAGATCGCAACGCGGGGCGGCCCACGCTCCTTCCGGTTCGGCTCCCGCAACACCAACCCCGTGGACCAGTGGCCTGATCCCGACGTGTACGTCCATGCCTCATCCGGACAGCGCCTCTCGGGCACCGAGGTGCGCAACCTCAACCGGGCCTTCCCAGGGCGGGCGGACGGCACCTTCACCGAGCGGATAGCACTGGCCATTGCCACGCTCGTCCGGCAGGAGCAGGTGGATCTGGTCATTGATCTCCACGAGGCTTCACCGGAATACCCGGTTATCAATGCCATTGTTGCGCACGAGCGGGCGATGCCGCTGGCCGCAGGGGTGTTGCTCGAGATGCAGATGGCGGGAATCCAGATCTCGCTGGAGGCATCGCCTGCCACCCTGCGCGGCCTCAGCACCCGCGAGCTGGGCGACCATACGCCGACGCTGGCGGTCCTGCTGGAGACCCCTAATCCTGCCCAGGGCCGCATCAGGGGCCGGACGAGCTCTGCACTGGTCGTGGGGGGACGTGATGCCGTCTACGAGCGCGCCGCCCGCGCCAGGCGGCTCTTCGTGCCCTTCGACGCGACCGGGTGGCCGATTGAGGCGCGCGTCGGCCGGCACGCGGTGGGAGTCGTGCTCTTTGCCCGCCTGCTGGGTGATGCCAGGCCGGGCCGCGGTGTGGTCGTCGAGGGCGTTCCAGAGGTCGCGTCGCTCCGGCGCGACGGCCTGGGAGCATATCTGCAGCCGCCCAGGTAGCCGGCGAGCCGCGACGCCCTAGGGCTTCTAGGGTCCGGAACCGATGCAGCCGGTGCGGCCGGCTGGTACCGTCAAGCTGGATGAGTGCCCCGTCTAGACCCGCAGGCACCTATGACCCAAGGAGGCGATCTCTGTGGGATCCGTGAAGTTCACCCGAGAGGAAGCACTTGAGTACCACTCCCAAGGCCGTCCAGGCAAGATAGCGATCACCCTCACCAAGCCTTGCGCCACGCAGCGTGACCTGACGCTCGCCTACACCCCGGGCGTGGCCGAGCCGGTACGCGCGATCCACGCCGAGCCGCTCGACGCGTTCAAGTACACCAACAGGGGCAACCTGGTCGCCGTCATCAGCAACGGCACCGCGATTCTGGGTCTGGGCAACCTGGGTCCTTTGGCCAGCAAGCCGGTCATGGAAGGGAAGGCGCTGCTGTTCAAGCGGTTCGCGGACGTGGACGCCTTCGACATCGAGATCGATGCCACGAGCGCGGAGGAGATCATTGCCGTCTCGCGCGCGCTGGCCCCGACGCTGGGGGGCATCAACCTGGAGGACATCAAGGCCCCCGAGTGCTTTGAGGTCGAACGGCGGCTCATTGAGGAGTTGGATATCCCGGTCTTCCACGACGACCAGCACGGCACCGCCATCATCACCGGGGCGGCGGTGCTCAACAGCCTGGAGATCACAGGCAAGCGGATCGAGGAGATCCGGTGCGTGATCAGTGGAGCCGGCGCTTCGGCGATCGCCTCCGGTGAGTTTTTCGTGCTTCTGGGAATGAGGCGGGAGCACATCACCTTGGTGGACACCAAGGGGGTTGTCTACAAGGGCCGGACCGAGGGGATGAACCCCTACAAGGAACGGTTCGCCGTCAAGACCAAGGCCCGTACCCTGGCCGATGCCATGGTGGGCGCCGACATGTTCTTCGGCCTTTCGGCGAAGGGGCTCGTCACGCGCGAGATGGTCAAGAGCATGGCTCCCAACCCCATCATCTTCCCCATGGCCAACCCCGACCCAGAGATCCCCTACGACGAGGCGCGCGCGGAGCGGCCCGACGCCATTGTGGGCACCGGCCGGTCCGACTTCCCCAATCAGGTCAACAACGTGCTGGGCTTCCCGTTCATCTTCCGCGGCGCGCTGGACGTGCGGGCCAGCAAGATCAACGAGGAGATGAAGCTGGCCGCGGCGCGGGCGCTGGCTGCCCTGGCCAAGGAGGAGGTGCCCGACAGCGTGCTACGCTCCTACGGGCTCACCACCCTCCAGTTCGGGCAGGAGTACGTCATACCGAAGCCCAACGATCCGCGCGTTGCGCTCTGGGTGGCCCCGGCGGTGGCCGAGGCGGCCATGAGGACCGGGGTGGCCCGTGTCACGGTGGACCTGGCGAAGTATCGCGATGAGCTGGCCTGCCGGCTCGTGCCGGGCTATGAGGTTATGGGATCGGTTGTGCGGCAGGCGCAGGTCTCCCCGCGCCGGATCGTCTTTTCCGAAGGCGAAGACCCGCGCATCGTCCGGGCCGCGGCCGTGGTCAAGAAGGACGGAATCGGGCACCCGATCCTCCTGGGGCGCGAGGATGTGATCCGTGCGCGCATGGAGGAGATACGCGTGACCGTTCCCCTGGAGATCGTGGACCCCGAGCGGTCGCCGCTGCGCGAGTCGTATGCCGACGCGCTGTTCCGTCTGCGCCAGCGCAAGGGCGTTACCTGCCGCGAGGCCTTCGAGGAGATCGTCCGTCCCAACATCTTCGGCACTATGATGGTCCGCAATGGCGACGCGGACGCGTTCGTGGCGGGCGTCACCTACAACTACCCGGACGTGATCCGGCCCGCGCTCCAGATCATCGGGGTGGCGCCGGGTGTGTCCAGGGCCTCAGGGCTCTACATTGTCCTCAAGGAAGGGAAGGTATACTTGTTTGCCGATCCGACGGTGAACATCGTGAGCACGTCCGAGGATCTGGCCGACATCGCCATCATGGCCGCGGAGCGCGCGGTTGACCTGGGCATCACCCCGCGCGTGGCCATGCTCTCGTTCTCCAGCTTCGGCTCCACGCGCCACCCGCTCTCGGAGAAGGTCCGCCAGGCGGTGGAGTTCGTGCGCGCGCGGCGTCCGGACCTCGCGGTTGACGGCGAGATGATGGTGGACACCGCGCTGGTTCCCGCCCTGCGCGAGGCCGACTACCCGTTCTCGACGCTGCGCGGGGAAGCCAACATACTGGTCTTCCCCAGCCTGGAGGCGGCCAACATTGCGTACAAGCTGATGCAGCACCTGGGCGGCGCCACCGTCATCGGCCCCATCCTCATGGGGATGGCCAAGTCGGTCCACGTGCTGCCGCGGGGTGCGGAGGTCAGCAGCATCATTGACATGGCCGCGGTGGCCGTGGTGGACGCCCAGGCAATCGAGCGGAGGAACTCGCGCCACGCGGCGAGCTGAGCCGCCGGCCGCGCGCCGCTACCTGGTGCGCTCCGGCTCCCAGCCGTAAACGGGAAGGATGTCTACCGGCGCGTAGTCATCGGTGAGAACCGGGACATCGTCGGTGGACACCTTGTTTTCATAGAGGTCTCTCGCGTAACGGTCGAGGGGAAGGCGCACCCGCCCCTCCGCGCGCAGGCGCCGCGCGATCGCCGTGATCTCTCCGCTGGTCATCCCTGCCCGCGCGCTCGCCACCAGGATGATCGTACGGATCTCGGTAGGGTTGCGGTCCAGGCCGAACGCGGTGGGGAACGGGTACAGCCCTGGGAAGACCCTGCCGTAGGTCTTGTATAGCGCGCGAAATAGCCGGCTCTGGGGGCCATCCAGCGCGCCGATGATGTTGGAGACGACTATGCCGCCTGGCGCGAGCCGGGTGCGGACCATCTCTAGGAACTCCCGGGTGGCCAGGTGAAAAGGGATGCCCTCGGCAAAGTAGGCGTCCAGGATGATCAGGTCGTACTTCGCCTCGCTGCGGCGGAGGAACACGCGGCCGTCCTGGATGACGATGCGGTGGCGCCCGTCCTCCTTGACCTCAAAGAACCGTTTGGCCACCTCAGCCACCGCTGGGTCGAGCTCGATGCTGTCCACGCTGACGTCGGCGTAGTCGCGTGTGAACCGCTTTGGAATAGAGCCGGCGCCCAGCCCGATGATCAGCACACGCCTCATTGCCGGGTGGAAGGCGTGGGCCAGGTGCGCGTACGACGTGTACAGAAACGGGCTCTCGAATGGGTCGCGCAGGACCATCCCACCCTGGAACGATCGGTTGAACCGGAGGTAGCGGTTGAGGCCGTCCTCCGTGACGCTGATCTGATGGTAGACGCTGTCCTTCTCGTAGAGCACGCGCGAGACCGGGAGCTTGATCGGCGCTCCCTGTAGCGGGGATGTGGCAGAGAGGGCCAGGATCAACACCGCGACCCCCAGGGCAGGGCGGATCAGCCGCTCGTGCGCTGCGACCAGCATGCCCGCCAGTGCCAGCAGCGTGCCTCCCAACAGGTAGAGGATTGCCCGTACTCCCATGGCTGGGATCAGGAAGAAGGCGGTGCCTACGGTCCCGGCGATGCTGCCGGCGGTCGAGAGCGCGTAGAGCACTCCCGCTTTGGAGCCGACGGTGCTGAGGTCTCTCGCGACCAGTTTGATCGCAAACGGTGACGTCATCCCCATCAGTACGCTGGGCATCGCGAAGAGCACGATCGAGGCAAGCATGGGGTTCAGCCGCGGCCCCAGGTCCCACGCGTCGAACGCCAGCAGAATTGGGCGTGCCGCCACCGTAAGCGCCAGTATGGTCAGGCCCGCAAGCATGAGCAGGCCGGCTAGCACAGCCGGCCTGGGCCACCTGTCGGCCATCGTGCCGCCAAGGTAGTAGCCCAGACTCAACGCGCCCAGGAAGATGCTTATCAATCCGCCCCATACGAACACGGAGCTGCCAAAGAAAGGTGCGATCAGCCGGCTGCCCACGATCTCGAGACCCATCAGCACTGCGCCGCTGCCGAACACGACGATGCGGAGTACCACCGAGACGCCTCCTGTCTTGTGGAGATGGTCCTTTTCTTCGCGCTGATCTGCGAGCGGGCCTTCTGCCGCGGATGCAGGGTTGCTATACTTCGGGAGGATTCCAACCGATGAGTCTACCCCGCCGAACGAAGATCGTGGCCACACTCGGGCCTGCATCGCAGTCACCCGAGGTCCTCCGAGGCATGCTTGCGGCCGGTGTGAACGTGGTGCGCCTGAACTTCTCCCACGACACGCCCGACGAGCACGCGCACCGCCTCAAGTCGGCACGCCGTGCCGCCGGCGAGATAGGAGCGCCGCTTGGCGTGCTGGTGGACCTGCCAGGAGCCAAGATCCGCGTCGGGGACCTGCCCGGTGGAGCGGTTGACCTGGCCGCGGGCGACGAGGTCGTTCTGTGCGCGGGCACCACGGCGGACGAGGGTACGATTCCCGTGGACTACGCGCACCTGGCAGACGACGTGCGCCCCGGCCAGCACATCTTCATGCAGGATGGGGAGCTGGACCTGGTGGTTGGCCGCGTGGTCGCGGGCCGGGTGCACTGCACCGTCGAGTTCGGGGGGCGGCTGCGCGAGCACGCTGGCGTGAACCTGCCCGGCGCCCGGCTCAGCATGCCGGTCGTCACCGAGGACGACCTGATTGCCCTTGGCTGGGGAATGGCCCACGGCGTGGACTTCGCCGGCCTGTCGTTCATCGAAAGCGCGGACGACGTCGAGCAGGTCCGGCGGTGGATCGAGGATCGTGGTGGGGCCATTCGGCTCGTGGCCAAGATCGAGCGGCGCCGCGCCTTGGACAAGCTCGAGGAGATCGTCCTCGCCTCCGACGGGATAATGATCGCCCGGGGCGACCTGGCTGTGGAGACCTCGATTGAGGAGGTCCCGGTGGTCCAGAAGGCGATCATCGGTCTATGCAACAGGCACGGGAAGCCGGTCATCACCGCCACGCAGATGCTGGAGAGCATGGTGGTCCGCCCGCGGCCAACGCGGGCCGAGGCCGCGGATGTCGCCAACGCGGTGTTCGACGGCACCGACGCGCTGATGCTCTCGGGTGAGACGGCCATCGGACGGCATCCGGTCGGGTCCGTCGCGACGATGGCCACCATCGCGGCCCGGGCCGAGGAAGCGCTGCCATACGAGCATCTCTTGTTCAGGCACACGCGCGAACGGGTGGGCGAGTCGGGCGAGGCCATCGCGCTGGCCGCCTGCCAGGCCGCGGAGGCGATCGGTGCCGCCGCCATCGTCGCTGCGACCGGCTCCGGCAGCACCGCGCGTCGGGTATCGCGGTTGCGTCCGCGACGTCCGATCGTCGCGGTAACGCACACCGCTGAGACGCTGCGGCAGCTCTCGCTCACTTGGGGTGTTTGGCCGGTGCTGGTTGAGCAGATCGGCGACATTGACACGCTGATCGCGCGCGGCGTAAGGGCGGCGGTCGAGCTCGGCATCGCGCGGCCCGGCGATCAGGTGGTGGTGACGGCCGGGGTTCCGATAGGCCAGCCAGGGACGACCAACTTCCTCAAGGTCGTGAAAGTTGAGGGCTAACAGGTTGAGGGCTAGCAGGTTGAAGGCCAACAGGAGGTAGCACGATGGCATTTGTGGTGGACCTGGAGCAAACCTTCCCCCGGCGCTCCGTGCCGGCAGGCGCGGACATCGGGGACTGGGCGCAGATCGAACCCTTGTTCCGGCGCCTGCTTGATGCAAGTCCCGACTCACCCGGGTCGCTCGAGCGATGGTTGGAGGATGCCAGTGAGCTCGGTTCCGTCATCCACGAGGAGGGGACCCGCCGGTACGTGGCGATGACCTGCCAGACCGACGATCCGGTCCGCGAGCAGGCATATCTCTTCTTCATCGAGCAGATCGTGCCACGGGTGAAGCCGCTTTCACACGCCCTAGACGAGGCCTATCTGCAATCGCCACACCGTGCGGCGCTGCCGGCCCGGTACGCGCTGCTGGATCGCCTGATTACCAACCGCGTGTCGCTGTTCCGAACCGAGAACGTGCCGCTTGAGACCGAGGAGGCGAAGCACAAGCAGCAATACCAGAAGGTCATGGGTGCAATGACGGTCGTCTTCCAGGGAAAGGAACACACCCTGCAGCAGATGGCGCGCTACCTGGAGGAGACCGACAGGTCGGTGCGCCAGGAGGCCTGGGAGCTCGTAGCCCGGCGCCGCCTGGAGGACCGCGACCGGCTGGAGGACCTCTTCGACCAGCTCCTGGCGCTGCGCGTCCAGATCGCACAGAACGCCGGGTGCGCCGACTACCGGGAGTTTGCGTTCCGGCAGCGTGAGCGTTTCGACTACACCCCGGCGGACTGTTTGCGATTCCACGAGGCCGTCGAGGAGACCGTGCTACCACTCGTCCGGCGATTGCGCTCCGAGCGGAGGCAGACGCTGGGGCTCGCCGCGCTGAGGCCGTGGGATCTCGAGGTGGATCCGCTGGGCCGGCCGCCGCTTCGGCCGTTTGAGACATCCGAGCAACTGACCTCTGGTGTGGAGCAGATCTTCGCGGCCGTGGCCCCCGAGCTGGGGGAGCAGTTCCGCTTTCTGCGGAACGCGTCCCTGCTGGACCTGGACAGCCGGAAGGGCAAGGCACCCGGAGGGTACCAGAGCACGCTGCACGAACGGCGCGTGCCGTTCATCTTCATGAACGCCGTGGGGATGGACGGCGACCTGCGCACCCTGCTCCACGAGGGCGGACACGCGTTTCACATGCTGGCCGCCCGTACCGATCCGATCATGGACTACAGGGACGCTCCCCTGGAGTTCGCCGAGGTCGCCTCGATGGGGATGGAGATGCTGGCCAGCCCGTACCTGGGTGTGTTCTACACGGCACCGGAAGAGGCGCGGCGCGCTTTCCGCGAGCAGCTGGAGCGCACCGTGCTCATCTTTCCCTGGGTGGCCACGATTGACGCCTTCCAGCACTGGATCTACACGCACCCGCAGCACTCGCGCGAGGAGCGGCGAGCGGAGTGGACGCGCCTCCTTGTGCGATTCGCTCCCGAGGTGGACTTCGGCGGGTACCAGGAGGTGGCGGACTACCTGTGGCACAGGCAGTTGCACCTGTTCCAGGTCCCGTTCTACTACATCGAGTACGGGATCGCGCAGATGGGTGCCCTGCAGGTGTGGCTGCGGGCGCGGGCCGACCGGGTCGGTGCGATTCGCAGGTACCGCGAAGCGCTGGCCTTGGGCGGCAGCCAGCCCCTGCCCGCGCTCTTTCAGGCGGCCGGCGCCGAGTTCGGCTTCTCCGCCCGCGTGATGGCGCCGCTGATGGCGGCACTTGCCGAAGCGCTCGACGAAAGCCGCCAGGCCGGTTGAGCTATTCGTCCTGCTTGAGCCCATTCAGGAGGGCGCGCCAGGCATCGGCGCGCCTTCCCGGGATCAGCGGCTCGTAGGAGGCGATCCGGTCTATGAGCCCGCCGTACTCCTGTCTCAACCGGGCTGCCACCTCGTCCGGAGGGCCCCAGAGCGCACACGCCTCGAGCATCTCGTCCGGAATCTGCCCGGGCATCTCCTGCCATCTGCCCTGCGCCGCGAGCCGGCTCAACTGCTCTCCGGCCTCACCCCAGCCGTGCAGGTCGAGCACGGGCCGGTAGGCGGGCGTGGAGGCATAGAAGGAGAGGTGCTGGCGGATCTCCGCGAGGCCGGTGGATACCTCGGCCGCAGTACCGGTGGCGACGAGGACGCTGCTGGCGATGCTGAACTCCTGGCGCGGGCGGCCGCGGCGCGACAGGCCTGCCTCGATCGCGGGCACGACCACCTCGCTGAGATAGCGGCGTGTGTGGAATGGGTGCACATGGAAACCGTCGGCCACCTCGCCGGCCAGGCGGCACATCCGAGGACCGACGCCCGCGACTTCGATCCGCAGCCCGGATGGCGCAGGACCCGGGGGCGTAAAGAACGGCGTCATGAGCGAGAGAGCGAAGTACCTGCCGCGGTAGTTCAACGGCCGCCGTTCGCTCCAGGCCGCCCACACTTCGCGAATGGCTGCAACCACCTCTCGCAGCTTGGGCGCGGGCGGATCCCAGGGCATCCCAAACCGCCGCGTGATGTGCGCCTTGACCTGAGTGCCCAGGCCCAGCACGAACCGGCCGCCGGAAAACTGGGCCAGATCCCACGAGGTGTACGCCAGGGTGGTAGGGCTGCGGGTGAAGGCAAGCGCTATGGCTGTGCCCAACGTGATCCTGGATGACGATGCGGCCGCTACGCCCAGCCCGACGAATGGATCGTGGTCGGTCTCGGCCGTCCACAGTCCATCGAACCCCAGACGCTCCGCCTCCTGGGTGATGGCTGGGATCTCGGTCAGTGACTTGTAGACCAGGCGCGTGTCAACCAGCATGGGAGCCTCCTGATGCGTGAATCCCGACCCAGCAGCATTCACCGCCCGGGCAGGAGTTCCCCTGCCGACGACGAAACATGAGGTCTTACGGGAGAGGCCGGAGGGCAGGAACGCATAGGGGAGGGTGGTCGGCGCACTCAACACGGTGCTGCATGCGCGTGAGCGCGCTGTGGATCCTGGTGGCTGTTCTGGCAGCGGCATCGCCCGCCGCAGGGCAGCCCGCAATACGGGTTGTTGTCAACGGGTCGCCGGTCTCGCTGACCGCGCCTGCGATGATGCAGGCCGGTCAGGTGATGATCCCGGCGACGCGCGCATTTGAGGCCTTCGGAGCCGCGGCGGTCTGGCAGCCCGCGGAAAAGACGGTTCTGGTAACCAACCGCACGGGCCGCATCGTTCAGATGCGGGTCGGTGATCCGGTGGCGCTCGTGGACGGCCAGGCCAGGCCCCTGCCCGTGGCCCCCGTGCTCATCGGAGGGCACCCTTTCGTACCGGCGCAGTTCACCTTCGCGGCTCTCGGCGCATGGGTCCGATTTGACGAGGCCGATCGCACGCTCCACGTCGCCTCCCAGATCATGGCGATCGCCGTCAAACGTGGCGGCGGCGCGATCAGGGTTGTTCTGGATGCCACCGGCCCGCTGCAGGCCCAGATGCGCACGCTCCTGGAGCCGGACCGCCTGGTGGTGGACCTGCACGGCGGTGCGTTCAGGCCGCCGGATCAGGACCTTCCGGTGGGAGAGGCGGGTGTAGTGCGCGTCCGCGCCGCGCAGTTCCAGATCAAACCGTACATCACGCGCGTCGTCTTCGATCTGCGCGAGCCAGTGGAGGCGCGGACGGTTGCCGCCGCGGACTCGTTTGAGTTCGCGATAGAGGTACGGCCGCGCGGACAGGCCCCGACGGTGCAGGCCCCGGTTCCCCAGCCGGCCGCCAGCCCGCCGCCCGTAACCGTTCCAGTTCCTCCGCCGGCCGCTGCTCCCTCGCCTGTCCCTGCTCCGGTCCCACCTCCAGCCGCCGCTCCCTCGCCTGTCCCTGCGCCTGAGGCGCTGCCCGAGCAGCCAGAGAACCCGGTCCTGCTACCTCCTGAGCCGTTGCCCGATGACGGCATCCCGCGGGTGCTTCAGGTGCGTGTTGAGCAGATGTCCGGGCGGTTTCGCGTGTTCATCGAGGGAACCATGCCTCTGGAGTACGCCGTGCGGGAGCTCCTGGAGCCAGACCGCCTGGTGGTTGACGTGGCCGGCGCGGTCTTCGTGCCGGTCAAGCAGGAGATCCCCGTGGCCGGACCCGTCGTGGCAGAGGTGCGGGCCGCGCAGTTTCAGGTGGATCCGAATGTCACCCGGGTGGTCGTGGAGCTCCGGCGCAAGACGGCATACACCGTTACCTCCGCCTCCGCAGACGGCAGCGTGCTCGTCGTGGAGATCCTCGAGCCGGCGTTGCGCGCGCATGTCGTGGCCATTGACGCCGGGCATGGCGGCCGTGATCCAGGGGCGATCGGCCCCACCGGCCTGTACGAGAAGGAAGTGGTGCTCGACGTGGCGCTGCGCGTCCGCGAGCTGCTGGTGCGCAGCGGCGTGCGCGTCATAATGACACGGGAGACCGATACCTTCGTCGAGCTGGCCGATCGGTCGCGCCTTGCCAAGGCCCAGGGCGCGACCGCGTTCGTGAGCATTCACGCCAACGCCTCGACCCGGCCGTCGGCCAGCGGGTCAGAGACATACTATCTGACCCCTCAGAGTCTGGTGCTGGCGCAGATGATGCAGGAAGAGCTGGGGAAGATACCGGGACTGGCCAACCGCGGTGTGCGCACGGCGAACTTCCAGGTGCTGCGCGAGAACGACGTGCCCGCGGTTCTGGTTGAGGTCGCGTACCTGTCCAACGTTGACGAGGAAGCCAGGCTGCGCGCCGCTGCCTTCAGGCAGCGCCTGGCCGAGGCGGTCGCGCGTGCCGTGCACCGATTCCTCGTGATATACCCGGTGCCGGCAAGCTGATCAGGACACCCCAAGGAGCGACCCATGCCGCGACCTGATGGCCGCGCCGCCGACGAGTTGCGGCCGATTGAGATAGCGCGGAACTTCATCCCTCACGCCGAGGGATCGGTGCTCATCACGCTTGGCCAGACGCGCGTCGTGTGCACCGCCACCGTCGAGGAACGCCTGCCGCCGTGGCTGCGCGGTGCAGGCCAGGGTTGGATCACCGCGGAGTACGGCATGTTGCCCCGCTCGACGCACGAGCGGACCCCGCGCGATCCTGGACGCCAGGGCGGAAGGGCGCAGGAGATCCAGAGACTGATCGGGAGGTCGCTGCGTTCGGCCGTGGAGCTGCAGAAGCTGGGGGATCGGACTATCACGGTGGACTGCGACGTGATCCAGGCCGACGGCGGCACGCGGACCGCCGCTATCACCGGCGCCATGGTGGCGCTGGTGGACGCGCTGGCCGTGCTGCGGCGCAGCGGCGCGCTGGGCTGGTGGCCGTTGCGCGAACTCGTGGCAGCCACGAGCGTGGGCATCGTGGAGAACGAGGTCCGGCTGGACCTGGCCTACGCCGAGGACTCTCGGGCCCGCGTGGACCTCAACCTGGTAATGACCGACTCGGGCAACATGGTTGAGGTGCAGGGGACGGCTGAGGGTCTGCCCTACAGCCGGGGCGAGCTCCTGGCGATGCTGGCGCTGGGAGAGAAGGGGATACGCACGCTGATCGCGGCGCAGAAGGCCGCGCTCGGCGAAGTTCTTGCGGGGCGGCCGCGCTGACAGCCGAGATCGTGCTGGCCACGCGCAACCGCGGGAAGATCCGCGAACTGCGGGCTTTGCTCTCTGGCCTTCCGGTGCGCGTGCTAACCCTCGACGACTACCCTGAGATCCCGCCGCTGCCGGAAACCGGCGAGACCTTCGAGGCCAACGCGACCTCGAAGGCGACTCTCGTTGCCCGGCTGACCGGCCGGATCGCCCTGGCCGACGACTCGGGCCTTGAGGTGGACGCGCTGGGCGGCGCGCCCGGGGTTCACTCCGCGACCTTTCTGGGGCCGCACGCCACCGCGGCAGACCGGAACGCCTGGGTGCTGGAGCGTCTCAGGGGCGTCGCAGAGGACGCCCGCGCCGCGCGATTCCGGGCGGTGGTGGCCGTGGCCGCTCCTGACGGCGCGGTCCGGACATTCGAGGGGACATGCGAGGGCCTGATAGCCGACGCTCCCAGAGGCGCCGGTGGATTCGGATACGACCCGATCTTCTTCGTTCGGGAGTACGGCTGCACCATGGCAGAGCTCCCGGTGGAGTCCAAGAACGCGATCAGCCACCGTGCGCGGGCGTTCTGGGCCGCGCGCGACCACATAGCGTCCCTGGTTGGGGCCGGAGGGGGCTCCCTAGGGAAGTGGTCCCTGGGAATCGGCTCCTAGAGTATCGTCCCGGAGTCCCGCGCCAGCAGCGCCCGACGCGCCAGGGGCACCGGCGGCGCCCCAAGCCCGATCAGCCGGTCGTGGAACTCCCGCAGCGAAAAGGCCGCCCCGCGCTCGGCCCTGTAGTCGTCCCGCAACTTCCGGATGAGGAACTTGCCCAGCGTGTAGTTGAGGTATCCCGGATCGAATGTTCCGCGCACGGCCTCCCGGCCGGCGGTGAGCGGCTCCATGTAGGCGCGGTCCACGAACAGCCCGGTCGCCTGATCCACGGTCATCTCCCCGGCGTGCATCCTGATCGCGGCCAGATACCTGACCTGCCGCACCAGGGCTTCGGCGAGCTGGGCCAGGTGGAACCTGGGACTCCGGTCCACACCGGCGTCGAGCATCATCTCCTCGCAGTAGTGGGCCCATCCCTCTACGAACGAGTATGAGGTCAGCACCTTGGCGGCCATCGAGGGCGCGCGTCTGACGTGGAGGAAGTGCACGAAGTGGCCGGGGTAGGCCTCGTGGATGCTGACGTCTTTCAGCGTTGCGTAGTCGAACTTCGTCAGCCACTCCTCACGCTTCTCTTTGGACCAGCCCGGTTCCGGGGGGGTGACGTAGTAGTATGATTCGTTGGCCGTTTCCTCGAATGGCCCGGCGGAGTCCATCATGGCAAAGGCCCAGCGTGCAAACGGTGGTGTTTCCTCGACCAGAGGCCGCACGTCGCCAGGCACCGTCACGATCTCTTCCTCGATCAGGAAACGCCGGAGATCCTCCAGCATTGCCCGCGTCTCCGGGATCAGCGCCTCCTCTGCAGGATGCTCTCCGGCGATCATCGCCATGACCTCGCGCGGGTGCGCGCCAGGAGCGACGCGGCCAGCCACCTCTCGCACGCTTTCTGTCAGCCGGTCCAGCTCGGCCTCACCCAGGGCAACCAGGCGGTCGAGAGGCAGGTCCACCATCTCACCGCATCGCAGCAACGCCGCGAAGCCCGCTTCGCCGATTGCGAACTCACCGGTGGCGCGGTGTTTCTCCCCGGCGAGAAATGCCTCGAAGCTCCCGACGGCGGCCGTCGCCGCAGTACGGGCGATCTCGAACCGGTCGTGTAGCGGTGTGCCGGCTGCTCCCGCGGCTGCCCGCGCCAGGTCGCTGCCATAGAACGACCGATACCCGCCGTAGATCTCAAGCGCGGTCTCAACAATGGGCAAGGCCAGAGGCTCGCGCAGGTGTCCTCGTGCTTCGTCCAGAAAGCGGGGTATCTCCTCGAGGTGGCTGGTGAGCGACCGCAGCCGTTCTTGCAGCGGTGCGTAGTTGCGCTTCAGGTACGTGGTGATGTCCAGGGGAAAGCTCCACAGGACGGGATTCCTCTGGTGATCGCGTAGAATCTGGAACCGCAGCCGCTCCTGGGCGATCGCCTGGGTGATCAGGGTCGCATCGTGGGCAGCCAGTCATCAAGCGCAGGCCCAGAGTAGTCGCCTGCCCTCCCGTCGTAGGTGTGCAATCCCAGGCCGGCTGCGGTTGTGGGGTAGAACTCGAAGTAGGCGGTCAGGAATCCCTGCGCAACGCGCTCAAACGCCACATCCAGTGTCATGGAAGCTCCTTGGTATCGGCTCGCGAGGGGCTGACGCCCTCTTCTTCCGAAAGGAGGACAATCCCTCCAAGCACCTTTTGGCTTGCCTAAAGGCGGCATTTCAGGTACCCTAAGAATCCAGCGGGGACCTGATGGACACAGGCACCCTTGGACCGCAACCTACACGCAGCAGGACACCTGCACGTGCCAGGTGGTGACGATGCGATCTCTATCAACGCTACGGCCTGGTGAGACCGCCCGCCTGGGCCAGATCCCGGCTGTAGACATCGGCCTGGCCCGGGAACTTGCCGCCATGCGGCTGCTGCCGGGCGAGGTGGTGACGGTCCTGGCAGAGGTCGGGGGCGATGGACCCCTCCTGGTCCAGGGAGCCGGAGGCGTCTTTGCCCTGGGTCGTAGCCTCGCCGCTCACCTGGCTGTCGAGAGTCTGGTGCCGTGCCCGTAGGCTGCCACGACGCCCAGCCGCGCATCCCGATTTCCGGGGATCTGCAGGTTGCCCTTGCCGGCAATCCCAATGTCGGGAAGTCCACGGTCTTCAACTCACTGACCGGCTTGGGTTCTTCCACGGCGAACTACCCGGGCACCACCGTCGAGGTGTCCGTGGCCACGGCGCGGGTGAACGGCAGTCGAGTCACAATCCTGGACCTGCCGGGCACGTATGCGCTCTCCGGCCATACCGAGGACCAGCAGGCCGCACGGCGCGCCCTTCTCGAGGAGCGTCCCGATGCCGTCGCGGCGATCCTGGACGCCACCAACCTGGCGCGCAACCTCTACTTGGTTCTGCAACTGCTGGACCTTGGATTCCGGGTGGTGGTCGCGCTGAATCTCACGGACGAGGCCGCGCGGCGAGGGATTCACATTGACGCGGGACATCTCGGTGCTCTGCTGGGCGTGCCCGTGGTGCCCACCATTGCCACGCGACGCCGTGGGACGGCCGAGCTGCTGACCGAGGCGATGGGCGTGGTCAGACGCCCGATGGGGAGCATGTGCAGGTACAGCGCTGAGGTCGAGGGGATGGCCGCGCGGGTCGAGGCCCTCCTGGACGACCACGAGGTGCCCGCGAGAGGCCGCGCGCTGCTGCTGCTGGAGGAGGGGACCCTTGACCGTCTGCCTTCGGGTATGGCCAACGAGGAAGCAGCGGCCGAGGCCGCTGCGATCGCCCGGGAGGCCTCAGAACGGGGTGCTGAGCCGCTGCCGCTTGCCATCGCTCGGGAGCGACACCTGGAGGCGGACCGCATCGCGCGCGAGGTGACCCTGCGCCCCGGGACGCCGCAGCATCTGCACCTCTGGCGCCTGGCAACTCGGCCTTCCACCGGTGTGCCCATGCTCCTCGCAGTGCTGGCCGCGACGTTCGCCGGCCTGTTCTGGGGTGGCAGCCTGCTAGCCGGCCTGGTCGAGACCCTGTGGGCGAGAACCGCCTCGCCAGCCATCGCCGCGGTGTCGGTGTGGGCATTCGGTGACGGAGTCATTACGCGGATCCTGAAGTGGGGACTCGACGCCGGCCTGCTCGCGGTACTCACCGTGGGCATCCCCTACGTGCTCACGTTCTATCTGCTGCTCTCGATTCTGGAGGACAGCGGCTATCTCAACGTGGCCGCGGTGCTGACCGACCGTCTGATGGGCCGGCTCGGGCTCAACGGCAGGGCGGCGATCCCGCTGGTGGCCGGTGCCGGATGCAGCGTGCCCGCGATCCTGGGGCTGCGGGTGCTGCGCACCGAGCGCGAACGGCTCATCGGTGGGACCCTCGTAGCCCTCGTGCCGTGCAGCGCCCGCACCGCGGTCATCGTGGGCGCGGTTGCCTACCTGGGCGGATGGCGCGCGGCAGTGCTCCTCTACCTCACGGTTGCAGCCGTCATCCTGGCCACGGGCTGGGGATTGAACCGCCTGCTGCCGGGCCGGGCGCCGGATCTCATCATGGAGATCTTCCCGTTTCGATGGCCGACCCCCCCCGGCGTGCTGCGAAAGGCGTGGGCGCGGGCCCGCGAGTTCGTCACCGTGGCGGTGCCGGTTGTTCTTGTCGGGAGCTTCGTCCTGGGCGCGCTGTACGAGACCGGCCTGGTACGTCTCGCCGAGCGGCCGCTGGCACCTATCGTGGAGGGATGGCTCGGCCTGCCCGCGGTTGCCGGGCTCACGCTGATCTTCGCGGTCCTGCGCAAGGAGCTCGCGCTGCAGTTGCTTGTGGCGCTGGCCGTAATGCAGTATGGCAGCGGCGCGTCCAGTCTGTCGGCGTTCATGACCCCCAACCAGGTATTCACCTATGCCCTGGTGAACACGATATACATCCCGTGCATCGCGACGATGGCCGTGCTCGCGAAGGTTCTTGGCTGGCGGCGCTCCGCCGCGATCTCCGGGTTCACAATCGCACTGGCACTTGCCGTTGGAGGATTGGCCACGCGGCTGCTGGCTCTTCTGGGTTTCGGCTAGCCGCGGGAGGCCCGGTCGCGGGGTCCCGATTGCTGGAGGCCGAAATCATGAACGAAGAGGAACGGAGATACACTCTAGTCCCAGACCTGGCCGCCCTCGCGGAGGCGGTGCCCGATAGCATCCTCAGCCGTACGATCTACAAGGATGCCCAGATCAAGGCAGTGTTGTTCGACTTTGCCGCAGGCCAGGAGCTCTCTGAGCATACGGCTTCGACCGCTGCGATTGTCCACATCCTGCGGGGGGAGGCCCGGCTCAAGCTCGGCGCCGATGAACTCGACGCCTCGGCCGGTGCATGGATTCACATGCCGCCGCAGTTGCCTCACAGTCTCTACGCCCGCACCCCGGTCTTGATGCTGCTCTTGTTGCTGCCGAAGTCCTGACAGGTGACCACCCAAGGACAACTGATTCATCCAGGAGGCGTTGCGCATGTCTACTGAGCGCGTGCACCGCTACGTTGACGAGCACCGCGACGAGTCGCTGGAGATCCTCAAGACCCTGGTCAGGCAGCCCAGCATCAGCGCGCAGGATCTGGGCGTCAAGGAATGTGCTCGGCTGCTGGCCGGGATCATGAGGGACCTTGGGATTCCATCCGAGGCGATCGAGACGCCGACGCAGCCGGTTGTCTGCGGCGAGATCAGACGCGACCCAAGTGCCTACACGCTGCTGCTCTACGGGCACTACGACGTGCAGCCGCCTGAGCCGCTGGATCTGTGGCACAGCCCGCCGTTTGAGCCCACCGTGCGCGACGGCCGGCTCTACGGTCGAGGGACCGGCGACAACAAGGGGCAGTTGATCACCCACGTGCTGGCGGCGAAGGCCTGGATGGAAGCCGCAGGCGGGCCTCCGATCAACCTCAAGTTCGTCTTCGAGGGAGAGGAGGAATCGGGATCAGGCGGCCTGGCCGAGTTCGTGCGAAAGCACAGGTCGCGATTGGCCGCTGATCTGGTCTACATCTCCGATGGTGGACTGCACCCCACCGGAGCACCGGTCATCTCTCTGGGAAACCGGGGGATCGTGGGAATCACGCTGATCGCCCAGGGCGCCGATCGCGACAACCACTCGGGCAACAAGGGCGGTGTTGCCCCCAACCCTGTGTGGATGCTTGTCCACCTGCTCTCCACGATGGTGGATCCCGGGGGCCGTGTGCTCATCGAGGGGTTCTACGACAACGTGAGGCCGATCGGCTCGGTGGAGGAGCGGCTCCTGGCCGGGATGGAGTACGATCCCCGGGCGTTTGCCGCCACGATGGGGCTCGATACGCTTCCCATGGACGGCCCCACCTACTGGAAGCGGATCATGCTGGAGCCCTACTTCAACATCAGCGGCTTCGCGAGCGGCTACGTCGGGCCCGGGTCCAAGACCATCATCCCATCGAAGGCCGAGTGCCGGATTGACGTCCGGCTGGTGGTGGACCAGAAGACCGGAGAGATCTTCGAGAAGGTGAAGGCGCACGTCGCCCGCGTGGATCCCAGGGTTCAGGTGCTGGCCCGTGGCTTTGGGGCGATGGAAGCCAGCCGCACCGCTGCTGACCATCCGGCGGTGGCGGTCGTGGCCCGCGCGATCCGGGCGGTGCGTGGAGCCGAGCCGTTCGTCAACCTGTGCTCCGGCGGCAGTTTGCCCAACGCGGTCTGGCCTGGGGTGCTCGGCGTGGACCACATCGGCGTGCCCTACGCCAACGCCGACGAGAACAACCACGGCCCAAACGAGAACCTGAATCTGGAGCGGTTCTACGACGGCATCCACGTGAGCGCCGAGGTCTTCCAGGCGCTGGCCGATGCTAAGGTGCGGTGAGGTAGGGGGAGGGGCGTCGGGGGGCCGGCGGCGCGGGCTCGCGGGCTCGTTGACGGTGCCGTAACGCCTCTGCTACGATCGCCCCGTCGGGGCGTGGCGCAGCTTGGCAGCGCGTCTGGTTTGGGACCAGAAGGTCGCCCGTTCGAATCGGGCCGCCCCGACCAGTCCCTTTCTCGCGCGGCTCCCCCGCAGGGCTAGAAATAGTACTCGTCGGTGCTCGCGCCGTCGTTGAAGACGATGGTGCGGGCGCTGTGGCCGGCGGGAATCACGAAGACCAGCGAGCAGGTTCCGGTTTCTCCGGGTCGTACCGCGACCGTTGAGCGGCAGGCGTCGGCCTGCCGGAACGAGGACGGATCGTAGCGATAGGTTTCGCCCTCGCGGTCAGCGAGCGTGAAGAAGTTGGGGTTGAGGACCTTCGCGCCCCGGCTCAGGTTCTTCAAGGTGATGCTCACCAGGGCCGAGCGCGCCTGCGCGTCGCCGTACTTCGGCGGGCGCGCGGTCAGGACGACGTCGCGGGCAGGCCGCTCGTCCGCCAGCAGCGCGCGCACGAAGGCCTTCGGATCAAACACCCCGATCCGAATCACCGTGCCGCTTCCCGTTCCCAGCACGAGCCCTATGGCGTCGTACCAAAGCACCCGCTCGTCGCCGCCTCCTGACGAGGGCGCGCCGTAGGCCGCCACCGCGGCCGAAGCGGGCTGGCCCACGCCGACTCCCCGCTCGGTGCGGTACCGGTCGTTGGTGGTGAGGATCAGTACGACCTGATCGTCGCGCACCCCGGCGGCGGTGCGCTGGCGGTCGTAGTAGAGGTACGAAACGGAGCCCGCGGCGTGCGTGCGGTCGGGCTGTCCCCATCCGGGGGCCTGATAAAGAGTTCGGGTCGGGACGCCCAATCGCAGCGCGCCCATGGACTGCCCCGGGACTATCAGCCACGCATCGGATGGCGCGGCGGCCGTCGACGCCGGCGCAGCGGCGATGAGGCAGAACACGGCGAGCACGCAGATCCCGGCGATCAGGCGGATTCCGGCGAGCAAACGGATTCCGGTGATCGTGCGCTTCGCAGCGTGACGGAGCGACAGTCGCATACTGCTGTGTGATTCGCCGCAACTCGCCTTGACCCCCTTTTGGGGCGGTGCTACCGTGGCGGTAGCGCGTGCGCGATCAACAAGGAGGAGCCAGGTGACAAAGCCGCTGGAACTGTTCCAACAGGCCTCCGCGACGATGCGGAAGGTGCTATATGAGGTCAGGCGCGTAATCGTTGGTCAGGACCTGATGCTGGAGCGGCTGCTGGTGGCGCTGCTCGCGCGGGGACACGTACTGCTCGAGGGCGTTCCCGGCCTCGCCAAGACCCTGGCGATCAAGAGCGCGGCCAGGGCGATAGACTGCGAGTTCAAGCGGATCCAGTTCACGCCCGACCTGGTGCCGGCAGACCTGGTGGGGACCCGGATCTACAATCGGCAGACCGGCACCTTCGACGTGGAACTGGGTCCGGTCTTTGCCAACTTCGTCCTGGCCGACGAGATCAACCGCGCCCCGGCCAAGGTGCAGTCGGCGCTGCTCGAGGCAATGCAGGAGGGGCAGGTGACGATCGGCAAGCAGACCTTCCCTCTTCCGCACCCGTTTCTCGTGATGGCCACCCAGAACCCGATCGAGAGCGAGGGGACGTACCCTCTGCCCGAAGCGCAGGTCGACCGGTTCATGTTCAAAGTGGTAATCACCTACCCCAGCCGGCATGAGGAGATCACGATCGTTGAACGGATGAGCGGCGCTCCTCCGGAAGTGGTTCCGGCAATCAGCGCGGCCGAGCTGCTCCAACTGCAGGCCATCACCGACGCGGTCTACGTGGACGCGCGAATCCGCGAGTACTCCGTGGCGTTGGCGACCGCGACACGCTGGCCGGATGAGGTTGGACTGGCTCAACTGCGTCGCTACATCGCCTACGGAGCCAGCCCGCGGGCCTCGCTCAACATGGTGTTGGGCGCGCGCGCTCTGGCGCTACTGCGGGGGCGGGAGTACGTGATGCCGGAGGACATACGGGACATAGCGCCCGAGGTGCTGCGCCACCGCTTGGTCCTTTCCTACGAGGCACTGGCCGATGGAGTGGGACCCGACTCCCTGGTGGAGCAGGTGATCGCGGCCGTACCGGCGCCGCGCCTGGCGCTGGGGGATCCATACGAGGCCCAGAGCGCCACGGCAGCCGGGGGCGGGATCTCCAGGGGGGAATAGCCGGCCATGCCGGCAGTTGAGTTGCTGGAAACCCCTGAGCAGCTGCTGAGGCGGCTGGAGTTCACCGTCGTGCGCCGGCTGGACGGTTTCCTGTTCGGCGACTACCGCGGGATCTTCTACGGGCCCAGTCTGGATCTGGCGGAGGTCAGGGAGTACCAGCCGGGAGACGAGGTCCGGCGCATAGACTGGAACGTCACCGCGCGCATGCGCCGCATCTTCGTCCGGCAATATCACGAGGAGCGCGAGCTCACCGCCTGGCTGCTCTTGGATCTCTCGCCCTCGATGGCATTCGGCACGCGACGCCGCCTCAAGCGCGAGCTGGCAGTGGAGTTCGCCGGGACCGCCGCCTACATCGTCGCGCGGCACGGCGACAAGGTTGGAGCGGTCGCCTTTCCTGGCCGCGGCCGGCCGCTCGTCCCGCCACGCGCAGGCCGGCGCCATGCCCTGCGCATACTGCATTCCCTGTCGCAGCATGGGTCCTCCGAGGCGGGGATAACCGATCCACCTGAGATGACCCATCCACCGGGGATGACCGATCTCGCCGGCGTGCTCCATGCCGCTGTCGGAATGCTGCGCCGCCGCCACCTTGTCTTCGTGATCTCGGACTTCATCGCTCCTGATGGCTGGGAGAGGCCGCTCTGCGAGCTGGGGCGCCGGCACGACGTCATTGCGGCTTGGATCCGCGATCCGGCGGAAGAGGTCTTGCCTGACGTGGGCGTGATCCCGGTGCGGGACCCTGAGACCGGACAGCACTGCTGGATTGACACGTCCGACGCGCGGGTGCGTTCTGCTCACGAGGCGCTGGTAGGCGCGCGCCGGGCAAGTGTTGAGGCGGCGTTTCGGCGGGCCCGCGTTGACCACCTTGTGCTGTCCACGGCCACGACGCTGGTGGATCCCCTTGTGGATTTCGTGCTGCGGCGGCGGAGGCGTCTGTGGAGTTCGTCTGGCCGCTGATGCTCTGGGCGCTGGCCCTGGCCCCGCTCCTGTGGTGGGGGCATCGCCTCTTGGGCCGGCGGCAGCAGCGCGCCGCCCTGCAGTTCGCCGAGCCGCGGCTGTTCGATCAGCTGGTGGTGCGCCCCCCGGGCTGGCAGCGTTCCCTCCCCAACGTGTGCTACCTGATCGCCCTGCTGCTGCTGGCCGTGGCAATGGCGCGACCGGTGGCCGCGCTGCCCATGCCGGTCAACCGCGCCGCGGTGGTGATCGCGGTTGACACCAGCAGGAGCATGATCGCCACCGACGCGCAGCCCACTCGCCTGGATGCCGCCCGGAAGGCCGCCCGGGCTCTGGCTGATATGCTGCCCCGCTCGACACGACTTGGGCTCGTGGCGTTCAGCGAGTACGGCACGGTGTTGCTGCCGCCCGGTACCGACAGGAGCGCTCTTGTCGAGGCGCTCGACCGTCTCCAGCCGCAGTCGGCCACCTCTATGGGCGGCGGTATCCTGGAGGCGGTGCGCGTGCTGCCGGGTCGTGCAGGGGCGACGGGCGACCGTCCAAGTCGCTTGGTCCCCGGGTCCATCGTGATCTTCTCGGACGGCGTGAGCAACTTCGGCCCGAATCCAGAGGAAGCCGCTGCCCTGGCGCGCGACGCGCGCGTCCGAATCTTCACCGTCGGCGTGGGCAGGCCGGGCGGAACCGTGATGCGCGTGGAGGGCCAGCTCGTGCTTGTGCCGTTCGACGCGGCCGGCCTCCAGCGTATCGCTCAGATTACCGGCGGGACGTTCTTCCCGGCAACGGGCGGGGAGGACCTGCGAGCGCTTTCACGGATGCTCGGCCGGGACATGGGATGGGAGTTCACCCGCCAGGAAGCATCGTTTCTCCTGCTGGCGGTGGCAGGCGCCTTCATGCTGGTCGGCGGCGTGCTCTCGCTCTTCTGGTTCGGGAGGGTGCCGTGAAGCCGCGCCGCCTTCGGTGGGTCGCGTGGGCGCCATGACCTTTGAGTGGCCCTTCATGCTGTGGGCGCTTATCGCGCTGCCGCTGCTGGCGTGGGCGTATCTCCGGCTGCAGTGGCGGCGCCCGCGCGGGGTAGTGCTCATACCCAACGTCGAGATGCTGGCGCGCGCCGCCGGTGGCCGCGGCAGGTGGCGCAGGTGGGCGCCTCCGGCGATGTACCTGCTGGGTATAGGGATGGTCCTGATCGGACTGGCCCGGCCCTCGGCGCCGCTGCCGGTACCCGCGCGCGAGGGCGTGGTGGTGCTCTCCATTGACGTGAGCCGCAGCATGCTGGCCGACGACCTTCGGCCCAACCGGCTTGCCGGCGCGAAGATGGCTGCTCACGAGTTCGTCCGGGCGCTGCCCGGCGGTTTCCGCGTGGGCCTGGTTACCTTCAGCAGCTACGCCACGACGGTCGTACCGCCGACCGCGGATCGGGCCCGCATTCACGGCGCGATTGATCTGCTTACCCCGGAGTATGCCACGGCGATAGGTGAAGGCCTGCTCGAAGCAATCTGGTCACTACCGGGCCGTGTTCGGCCGCTTGCCACCGGCGAGGCGCTGCCCGGGCCGCAGCCGGTGCCGCCGGGAAGACTCCCCTCGGGCGTTGTCGTGCTTCTCTCCGACGGACAGAGCAACCGCGGAACCCATCCATTGGAGGCGGCGCGCATCGCACGCGATCTCCAGGTGAGGGTCTACACCGTCGGGATCGGCACGCCCGAGGGCACGGTCCTCAATGTTGCGGGGCGCAGCATCCTGGTGCGCCTGGACGAGGAGACGCTGCGCGGGATGGCTGAGGCCGCGGGTGGCGAGTACTACCGGACCACGAACCTCCGTGAGCTGCGCCAGGTGTACCGGCACCTGGGCCGGGAGATCGGCTGGGAGCGCCGCCCCACCGAGGCTACGGCGCTGGCGGCCGGGGCTGCGCTGGCGTGCCTGGTAGCCGCGGTGGTATCCTCCCGACTCCTGGTGCACAGGGTTCTGTGAGTGGCGGCCTGTGATATACTCGTGCCTGGCCGCGCGCCTGTAGCTCAGCGGATAGAGCGGCTGCCTTCTAAGCAGCGGGGCGGGGGTTCGAGTCCCTCCAGGCGCGCCAATCCAGTCAGGACGCGGGTTTCAGCCAAGGACAGCGAAACCGAGGGGATCTTCGCACGTGAGCGTTCCCGGAAGCTGCCCCGGGATATCCAGCAGGTGGCCTATCGAAAGTTGAGGATGCTAAACAACGCTCAGTCGCTGGCTGATCTGCGTATCCCGCCAGGCAACCGGCTGGAAAGGCTCGTGGGAAGGCGCGCTGGCCAGCACAGTATCCGAATCAGCGACCAATGGCGAATCCGTTTCAAGTGGCACGATGGTGATGCATATGATGTGGAGATTGTTGACTATCACAAGGAGAGGTAGCCATGACTAGGCAGCGACTGGCTCCTGTGCATCCTGGTGAGGTTCTTCTTGAGGAGCTCCTGAGGCCGATGGGGATCAGTCAAAGCCGCCTCGCACTATCGATCGGTGTTCATCCCCGCAGGATCAATGAGATCGTTCTAGGTAAGCGCGCGATCACAGCTGACACTGCGCTGCGCCTGGCACGCTTCTTCGGCACGTCAGCCAAGTTCTGGCTCGGACTGCAGACGGACTACGATCTCGACGTTACGGCGGATCGGCTGGGGCGCCGCCTCGACACTGAGGTGCGTGAGGTTGCACGGTCCAGGTAGCGCGGCCCGCAGCTTGGCGTGCTGGTGAAGCGCTCTCGCTGGAGCGGGCGGCGCCGTGAGTACAGAGGCAGGAAGTAGCGGTTGTCGAGGATGCAGCCGCGCCGTTCAGCGGCACGCAACCTCAGCAACGCGGAACTTCCACTCGTAGGTCACAGGCCCCTTGCTCGACGGGAACGTGAACGACGCCTTGTGCCAGCCCACCGCCAGCGGGGCCGCGGGCGTGTATGCGACGGTGGCCATGCTTTGAGGCAGATCCTTCGTCCCACTCACCTGTGCGCTTGCCGTGATGTCCTTGCCATCGAGTTTCAGCGATACCAGCGCTACATCGAGACTTCCATATCGCCGCATGGCGTCTGTCAGCCGCAGGCCCACCGCGATCTCAGGAGTGCGGCAGACCGTGCTATCCGGCGCCGGTACCACTCTGTATATCTCGGGAGGCAGGGCAACCGGCGTTGCGAGAACGCCATCGGCTACCGCCGCCACCACCGCAACTGCAATCCCCGCCAAGACCACCACAGCGAACATCCCGTGAAGACGCACAGCGACCTCCTCCACAGATACGGAATACCTAATCGGATATCTCTTCCCCGTCGCCGATGTCGCTCCTGCCGTTCGCGGAGGAACTCGCCGGTCAGCAGGACTGTGGTGGGACCACGGCAAAGACCCAGACATCTTTGGCAAATCGGTGCCGGAAGGGAAGTTGCGGCGTGACTGAGACTACGATGGGATTTCCGCTGATCTTTGACGGCCATAACGACACGGTCCTCAGCCTTCTTGACACAGGCCGATCGTTCTTCGATCGTTCCGAGGTTGGACACGTTGACCTGCCGCGGGCGCGCGAGGGCGGGCTGGGCGGAGGCTTCTTCGCCATCTACATCCGCGACCCTGGCGTATCGGAGAAGCCTCCGGCGGATTCCTCATCCACCGACACCTCGATGCGGGTGTACGGGGACGAGAGCACGTGGCCCGAGCCGATGTCACTGGAGTACGCGCAGGCGACCGCGCTCGACCTGCTCGGAAGGCTGCTGCAGGCCGAGCAGGCCTCGGGCGGGAAGGCGAAGGTCGTTCGCAGCGCGGCCGAGCTGAAGCGGTGCCTCGATGGAGGCGTCTTCGCCATGCTGCTGCACTTCGAGGGCGCTGAGCCGCTCGATCCAGATGGACGCGCGCTGGAGTCGTTCTACGCCGCCGGGCTTCGCTCGGTAGGCATAACGCACAGCCGCCGCAACCGCTTCGCGCAGGGCGTGCCGTTCAAGTTCCCTCATTCGCCCGACACCGGTCCTGGGCTCACAGATGCCGGCCGGGAGCTGGTGCGACAGCTCAACCGGCGCAGGGTGATGATTGACCTCTCCCACATCACCGAGCAGGGCTTCTGGGACGTGGCGGCTCTGACCGACGCCCCGTTGGTTGCGACCCATTCCAATGCCCACGCGCTGACGCCGTCGCCGCGGAATCTCACGGACCGGCAACTCGACGCGATCCGCGACCGCAGTGGTGTAGTAGGACTTAACTTCCATGTGGGCTTCCTGCGCGAGGACGGCGCGCGGAACGCCGAGACGCCGATCTCGCGGATGGTCGAGCACATTGACTACATGGCCGGGCGGATGGGGATTGACTGCGTCGCCCTGGGCTCGGACCTCGACGGCGCGGTCATGCCCTCCGAGTTGAAGGATGCCGCCGGTCTGCCCAACCTTATGCGGGCGCTCGCCGATCGCGGATACTCGAGTGAGGACCTGCGCAAACTTGCCCACGGCAACTGGGTGAGGGTCCTGAGCGAAACTTGGGGCGAATGATCGCAGGCGTGGTCCGGGCGCACGCGCCCTTCGCGGCCGTGGCCGCAGGTGCGCCTGCCGCAGCGGCGATGAGACTGCTGATTGTCACCCCGGTGTTTCCACCCGACATAGGCGGGCACGCCACGGCGATCCCACTCCTGGCCGTGGAACTCTGCCGCCGCGGCCACCAGGTGACTGTTCTGACAGTAAGCGACCGCGCGGACGGCGATGATTCGCTCTACCCGTTTTCGGTTGTGCGCCTTGCCCGACCCGGGCCCAGACTCGTACGGTGGCTGCGAACGATCCGCATGATCCTGAAGTTGGGCAGCCGGGCCGATGTCCTGCTGGTCTACGGACTGGCCCTGGAATCCGTGGTTGCCAACGCGCTGCTCAGGCGGCCGCTGGTGATGAAGGTCGTGGGCGATCTGGCCTGGGAGCGCTCGGTCCTGCTGGGGAGGGTGCGCGACACCTTCGAGGCATTCCAGCAGCGCAGGTACGGTGCGAGGGTGGAGGCACTGAGGCGCCTGCGCGCGTGGTGGATCCGGAGGGCGGACCGCGTGATCGTTCACTCCCAATGGATGGCCGGCTGGGTCGCTCGGTGGGGAGTCCTGCCATCCCGGCTTACGGTGATACCCAACGGAGTTGAACTGCCCGGGGCGCTTGTCGCGGCGACCCTTCCGCTCTCGACGCCGGTGACGCTGGTTACGGCGGCCCGTCTCACCAGGTGGAAGGGTATTGACGATTTGATCGCCGTCGTCGCCGGGCTGCGCGGCCTCGGCCTGGTCGTGGTCGGCGACGGTCCGGACCGGGGCCGGCTGGAGCAGGTCGCGCAGGAGGTGGGCGTATCCGACCGCGTGTTCTTCGCGGGCCGCAGGTCGCGCGAGGAGACGCTTGGCATCATGGCCTCGTGCGATGTCTTCGCGCTGAACTCAACCTGGGAGGGCCTGCCCCACGCGGTGCTGGACGCCATGGTGCTCGGGATGCCGCTGATCGCGACCGCCGTGGGCGGGGTGCCTGAGGCCGTCACGGACGGGGTGAGCGGGCTGCTGATTCCTCCTTCGGATCCCGATGCCCTCCGACGAGCGCTGGGTCGCCTGATCTCCGCGCCAGATGAGCGGGCACGACTGGCAGCAGGCGCCCGCCGCGCGGCAGAGCGATTCACCATCGCGCGCGTGGCGGACGCCACCGAGGCCCTCCTGCTTGCTGCAGCGGCTTCTATCCACCACAAGGGGAGGCCGTGAAGATCCTCCACATCACCAACACTGTGGCGGCCGGCGGCGCTGAGGTCACCCTACTGGCGTTGTGCCGTCATCACAAGGCGGCCGGGGTAGACCTGACAGTTGCGTGCCTGCGCGAACACGTTCGCGACACGAGGTCGCTGCGGCCGGAGTTCGAGCGCGCAGGCGTCGCGGTGCGCGACCTCGACTGCGCGCGCATTGATCCGAGGTGTCCCTGGTCTCTCCGCGGCCTGATCCGCGAGGAACGCCCCGACATTCTGCACACGCACCTGCCCAGGGCGGACATTGCGGGAATCGTCGCACGCGGACGGAAGCCGATCCCCAGGGTGATGACCGTGCACGGCACCTATGGCACGCAGGGAGTGTGGCGCTACCTGAAACCGGCGCTGGCCGGTGTATGGCGCCGCGCCGATGCCGATGCTGGTGCCCGCTTTCTTCACCGCGCACTACCGCGATAGCGTTCTTGTAGCCCAGGTTCTAGTCGCCGCGGTGGTGCTGGGCTTCCCGGGCAGCCAGGCGAACTCATTCCTGGCGGCCCGCGGCCATCTGCGGGCGCAGCACTGGCTGGCCGCGACGGCTCTGGCCGCCGAGGTCGTGAGCCTTGCACTGCTGACGATTAGGTTTGGGGTAGCCGGCGTGGCCGCGGCCAAGTGCGTCGCGCGGGTCTGGCATTCGCTGTTCGGCGTGGCGCTTGTGCCCCTGGTGCGGCGGTGACACCGGTGCGCACCGCCCTCATGCACGGCCTCTTTGCGCTGGGATCGCGCCTGGTCCGCCGGCAGGCGAGGCGCGAGCTTGCCGCCCTCAGATGGGCCGAGCAGGCGGATCCGATGGTGCTCCGCGCGCGGCAGGAGGCGCGGCTCCGCGCCCTGATCCGCTGGGCTTACGACACCGTCCCTTACTACCGACAGGCTATGGACGAAGCAGGGGTGTCGCCCGGCGACATCAGGGGACTGGGGGATCTTCCGCTGCTGCCGGTTCTGCGGCGGCGCGATGTCAAGAAGCACCTCGATGCCCTCACATCTGAGCGGGCGAGCAAGAGAGATCTGCTGCCCGTTGTGACATCGGGAACGAGCGCGGAGCCGCTGGGTATCTACCGCGACAGACGCACGGTGCCGTTCGAGCAGGCCACAAGGTGGCATTCTCTGGGGTGGGCAGGCATGACACCCGCGGCCTCCCATCTGATGCTCACGATGGACAGGGTTTCAGTACACGCCCCGCGGGTGTCCTGGTGGGGCCGGATGAGTGGTAGCGCCTCTGTCCCGCTAGGAGCCCTCTACTCGCGAGAGCCAGCCCCTGTCGTGGAGCTACTGGAGCGCACAGCACCGGCGGTCATCTTGGGATACCCGAGCCTTCTACACCTGCTGGCCCAGGCGGTGTTGCGCGCAGGCAGACCGCTGCGAACCCTTCCACGGTGTGTCTTCTACCAGGCGGAGCACATGGGCGATGACACGCGTCAATTGATCGCCCAAGCCTTCGAGGCGCCCATCTTCTCGCGCTACGGGGCGGCGGAGTTCTCAGGGCTGATCGCTCAGACCTGCGAGCACGAGCGGTGGCACCTGAACGCAGAGGGGTTTGTTGTGGAGGTGTTGGGCGGGGAGCCGGGCGACCGGCAGGGGGCGTCGGTTTCAAGGGGCCGGTTGGTCATCACCGACCTGCGCAATCACGCCATGCCGTTAGTACGGTACGAGATTGGAGACATGGGTACGGCGGCAGGAGAGAAGAGGTGCCCGTGCGGGAGGACCCTGCCGCTTCTGGGCGAGATGGAAGGCCGGATCTGGGAGTGGGTGGTGACGACCGCGGGTCTCCGCATTCCGGCAATAGTCCTTCAGCGCGCAATTCGGCTGCACCTTGACCTGCTGTGGGAGTATCAATTCCGGCAGGACCGTCCCAAGGTGCTGGAGGTCGCGGTTGTGCCCGTCGGCGCCTACGGCGCAGACCGCAAGGAGGAGCTGGCCCGGCACCTGGAGGCGGCCCTGGGGGGCGGGATCACAGTGCGCGTGACGCCGGTTGAGCACATTCCGCGTGAGCCATCGGGCAAGCGACCCGTTATGAAGAGCACTCTCCACCAGGGGAGGTAGCTGAGTGTTGCGCAACGCCCTGATGAGGGGTCTCTTCGCCGTGGGATCGCGCCTGGTCCGCCGCCAGGCGCTGCGCGAACTCGATGTGCTCAGATGGGCCGAGAAGGCGGACCCTCTGGAACTGCGCACGCGGCAGGAAGCGCGGCTACGCGCCCTGATCCGCGCGGCCTACGACACCGTGCCTTACTACCGCCGGGTCATGGACCAGGCAGCGGTGTCGCCCGACGACATCCGCGGCATTGACGATCTTCCTCTTCTGCCCGTGCTGCTGCGGCGCGACATCAGGGCGCACCTAGATGCACTGGTGTCGACGCGGGTGAGCAAGAGAGATCTACTGCGCCGGGCGTCATCGGGAACAGCGGGCGCGCCTGTGTGGTTCTACCGCGACAGGCGCACCCTGCCGTTCGAGCGGGCCAGCCTCTGGCATGACCTCGGATGGGCCGGCGTCACGGCCGCCGACCCCACTCTCTTTGTCAGACGCCTGGTGGACAACCAGGGAGTTCGCAAGTGGACGCGGTGGAACTGGTTGGTCGGGAGCGCTTTCCTCCCTCCGGAGCTGCTCTACGCGTTGGCACCGGGGCCAGTTGCGGAGGCGGTGGAGAGGGCGGCGCCCGCGGTGATCTACGGCTATCCCAGCCTGCTGCACCTGCTGGCCCGGGCGATCCTCCGTTCCGGCAGGCCGCTGCGAACGCGTCCCCGCTGCGTCCTCTACGATGCGGAGCAGATGGGCGAGGACACTCGCGACCTGGTTCGGCAGGCCATCGGCGCGCCGATCTTCTCCCGATACGGGGCGCGTGAGTTCTCGGCCGGGGTGGCGAAGACCTGCGAACATGGGCGGTGGCACCTGAACACCGAAGGGTTCGTTGTGGAAGTTGTGAGCGGAGAGCCGGGCGAACCGCACGGAACGCCGGCGGCAAAGGGTCGTCTGGTCATTACCGATCTGCGCAACCACGCCATGCCGTTTGTGCGGTACGAGATCGGGGACGCTGGCGCAACAGGGGGGCAGGAGAAGTGCCCGTGCGGGAGGACCCTACCGGTCTTGGACGGGCTGGAGGGCCGGAGTTGGGAGTGGGTAGTCACGGCCTCCGGACTCAGAATCCCGATAACGATGATAGCGCCCATGGTTGTGGGGCTGCACGGGGATCTCCTGTGGGAGTACCAGTTCCGGCAGGACCGTCCCGAGGTGCTGGAGGTCGCAGTTGTGCCTGTCGGCGCCTACGGCGCAGACCGCAAGGAGGAGCTGGCCCGGCACCTGGAGGCGGCCCTGGGGGGCGGGATCACAGTGCGCGTGACGCCGGTTGAGCACATTCCGCGTGAGCCATCGGGCAAGCGACCCGTGATGAAGAGCACTCTCCACCAGGGGAGGTAGCGGTGTGGCGGGTAGCGGCGCAGGCGATCTGATGCGCGCCGGGCGTTCGGCCGGCATCAGGGGGCTGTTTCGGCTGGCGGCTCCTGGTGAGTTGCGCGCCAGGCAGGAGGCCAGACTGCGCGACCTGATCGCCTGGGCGTACTCTACGGTTCCGTACTACAAGCGGACGATGAACCAGGTGGGTGTTTCCCCGGCCGACATCAGGAGCATTGAGGACCTCCGCGCCCTTCCCATCCTCCGGCGCTCCGATATCAGGGCAGGAGCCCTTGAGATGGTCTCGCGGCAGGCCAGCGCTCGTGACTGGATGATCAAGTCCAGCTCTGGAACCACCGGCCTTCCGCTGCGCATCCACCGCGACCGTAGGACCTTTCCGTTCGAGCAGGCCAATCTCTGGCAGGCGCAGGAGTGGGCCGGCGTAACCCCGGCGGACAGGATGCTGATAGTAATGCCGCCTACGAACCAGCACGGCGACTCATACATTACCAGGCGGTGGTGCTGCTGCGCGCAGGCCGTCGGCTACCGACACGACCCCGGTGCGTGTTCTACAGCGGCGAGCAGATGGAAGAGGAGACACGCCAACTTCTCAATCAGACCTTCGGCTCTCCTGTCTTCTCGCGGTACGGGGCCACTGAACTCTGCGCCTCTGTTGCGCAGACGTGCGAGTTCGGGCGATGGCACCTCAACACTGAAGGGTTCATCGTGGAGATCGTGGCAGGGGAGCACGGCGATCCGGAGGGAGCGCCGGCAGCGAGCGGGCGGCTGCTCGTCACAGACCTGCGCAACCACGTGATGCCGATCATCCGATACGAGATCGGCGATCTGGTGACGGCCGGGGACGTCGTGGGCTGCCCCTGCGGCAGGACGTTGCCGCTGCTGGGCGGGCTTGAGGGGCGGGTCCCGGCTTTCATTATGACGCCGTCAGGACGCCGGGTCCCTGTGACGCTGCTCCGTCAGCCGGCCCGCAGGTGCCAGGAGATCTTCCATGAGTACCAGTTCAGACAGGACCGCCCGGATGAGCTGATGATGTTCCTCGTGCCAACCGCGGCCTACACGCGGGAAGCAGCCGAGGGATTGGCTCAGGTTCTGACGGCTGCCCTCGCAGGCGAGGTGTCGGTGGTCGTCGAGGCGGTCGAACGCATCGCCCGCGAGCCCTCGGGCAAGCGCCCTCTTCTGAAGACCACAATCACAGGCGCCTCGCTCACCGGCTCCGACAAGGCCGCGGCGCGAGGCCTGTGAAAGGCGCAATCCGTGACGGCATGCGTGCCCTCGGAATCCGACACCTACGACCTGGCCCCGGCCGTCGAGATCGCCCGGCTCCTACGCGACCGGTACTGCGGCGGGCACGGCCTCCTGGCGCGCACCGTGGATGTCCGTCGCGGACGCATCCTCGACCCCAGTCCGACCATTGACGATCTGGGGGATTACGTGCAGTACGTGCACGAACTCGGGCAGATCACAGGTGACAGCGCTTTGTGCGAGTGGGCAAGGGGCCAGGTTCTGGAGGCGCTGCGCCTGACTCAGGCCCCAAGCGGGCTCATTCAGAGCCTGGCGCTCTGCGCTGGTCTGCGCGGGCGCGTTCACAGGGTCCTGTATTCCAACCTGGCCGCGGTAGATACCCTGTGGGGGCTGGTCGAGTCGCTGCGCACCTGGGGGAAGGGAGTGATCTCATCCGAGGTCGGGCGCTTCATGGCATGTGTCCGGCTTCTGGCAGCCGGCCGCGGCGGGCTCCCGGTCTATGCGGTACTCCCCTGCAAACCCGTGCGCCTCCACCTTCCGCTAGGCAGCCCGATGCTGGCCGGCGCGTGGATCGAGGGCCTCGTCAAGGTCTATGAGGTCAACGGCAATGAGGCCCTCCTGTACTGGGCTACGGAAATGGCACAGGCGGTGCTGGCCTTGCCGAAGTTCCGTGCCCATGGACTTCTTCCCGTGCGATTTCCAACCAGCGTATTGGGCGACGTTATCGTTCCTATGCTGGACCTGGCTTTCAGGGCGCGCGGGCGTCCGGGGTTTGGGGATAGTGTTGTTGCCAAGGGGGACGCGTTCTTCGTCTTTGGGTTGCTCGCCCTCCACAGGGCGAAGGGCCACGAATGGGTCCGGGATGCCGTCCTGCGCTGGAAGCACTCCGCGCTCGACACAATGACGGCGCAGGATGGTCGGTTCTACGACGTGCGGTCAGCACGAGGCGCGCCGAGGGATGTCTCGCTGTTCTCGAACAACACGTGGATGGAGCTACTCCTCGACATCTTCCACGACATGGGCGATGAGGAGTGCCTGCTCGCCGCGTGCCGCGCAGCCCATGCCTGGTTGCGACGGCGAACCGCGGTAGGGTTGATACCGAACCGGGACACAGACGGATTCGCCGCGCTCGACCCGCTCGTGGACCTCGCCGTGAACCTGCTCAAGCTCGAGCAACTGACGGCGGATGGCAAGTGGGGGGAGGAGGCGGCGCTGGTTTCCTCGGCGCTGGAACGGCACTACCGCCAGCCGTATGGACTGGCTTGGAAGGTAGACGCGCGTACCGGAAAGGCAGCCGTCACGGAGATCTGGACGAAATACCTCGGCCTCTACCTCAAGCTGCGGCTGGTTCTCAATCGCGTGCGCGCTCAGGGAGCGCGCATCTTCGCAGACCCCCACCTGCGATCCCTGGCCACAGACCGGTAGGGCGAGCGCCTCGGACCCTGCCTAGAATTCGCGCATCTTGGGCACAACATTCCTAATAGAGAATCGGTTGCAGCCCCCGATCCCTGATGCCGGAGGGGATAGGTCAATGGACCCTGAGATGACAGCCGACGTCGCGCGGCTGCTTTCCGCCTTGCTTGATGAAAAGGCCTGGTTTCGTCGCGGCCTCTCGGATGGCCGCCTTGCCGATCTGACAGGGATGCCTCTGCATCATGCTGTGATCGCGCGCGTGGAGGCGGAGGCGCAGGGGCTCGTGGAGCGGCGGGACGTTGGCACCGACCATGCGGTCACGATGCTGACGCCGCTGGGCGTCGCCTCGGCGCACGGCCTACTGCCGCGCACCGAGGAGCCGACCGAGGAGCCCACGGACGAGCCGCCCCGCGACGATTGAGACGCCTCCCGGCGCTGTGCTACAATCTGCGGTGACGCGTGGTGGCCGTAGCTCAGCCTGGCAGAGCGCCTGACTGTGGCTCAGGAAGTCGCGGGTTCAAATCCCGTCGGTCACCCCAACACGGCTCCTGGAACGTGGGAATGTAGGCGGGAACTTATAGAAGGGACGCGGGGTTCACCCGCGTCCCTTCTGTACATTCGGACCGGTTCGCGCCCGGCACAGAGTGCGCAAGGCACAGCGCACTCGGCGCCCCGCCCGGCAGTCTAGAAGTCCTCGTCAGGCATGCCGCCGGCACCCGGCATGGGGGCCGCGCCCTTCTTCTTCTCGCGCTTCTCGACCACGATCGCCTCGGTGGTCAGCAGCATCCCGGCCACTGAGGCGGCGTTCTGCAGCGCCAGGCGCGTGACCTTGGTCGGATCCACGATCCCGGCCTTGATCATGTCCTTGTACTCGCCCATTGCGACGTCGTAGCCGGTGTTGCCCTTCTCCTTCTTGATGCGCTCGACTACCAGCGACCCTTCCCCGCCGGCGTTGTGCACGAGTTGTCGCGTTGGCTCCTCCAGGGCGCGGCGCACCAGGCTGACTCCGATCTGCTCGTCGCCGCCGTCCGAGATGCCGTCGAGCCGCGATAGCGCCCGCAGGAGCGCAACCCCGCCGCCTGGCACGATGCCTTCCTCTACGGCGGCCTTGGTGGCGTTGAGCGCGTCCTCGAAGCGGTGCTTCTTCTCCTTCATCTCGGTCTCGGTCGCGGCGCCGACCTTGATCTCGGCGACGCCCCCGCCCAGCTTCGCCAGGCGCTCCTGCAGCTTCTCGCGGTCGTAGTCGCTGGTCGTGTCCTGGATCTCCTTCTTGATCTGCGCGACGCGGCCATCAATGTCGGCCTTGGAGCCCTTGCCGCCGACGAGCGTCGTCTCCTCCTTCGTTGCCTTCACCTTGTCGGCCCGGCCGAGCAGCTCCAGCTCCGCGGTGTCAAGCTTGATCCCGATATCATCCGAGATGACCTTGGCGCCGGTCAGGACCGCCATGTCCCCGAGCATGGCCTTGCGGCGGTCGCCGTAGCCAGGGGCCTTCACTGCCAGGCTGTGCAGGACGCCCCGGAGCTTGTTGACCACCAGGGTTGCCAGCGCTTCACCTTCAACGTCCTCCGCCACGACGACGAGCGGCCTGCCCGTCCGGATCACCTTCTCCATCAGTGGCACTATGTCGCGGGCGGCGCTGATCTTCTTCTCGGTGAGCAGGATATAGGGGTTTTCGAGGACGGTCTCCATCTTGTCGGGGTCGGTGATGAAGTACGGCGATATGTAGCCGCGGTCGAACTGCATGCCCTCGACCACCTCGACCGTGGTCTCGATGCCCTTGCCTTCCTCGATCGTGATGACGCCGTCCTTGCCCACCTTGTCCATTGCGTCGGCGATGGTCTCACCGATCTCGGCATCGTTGGCGGCGATGCCCGCGACATGGGCGATCTCGCGACGGTCCTCGATCTGGATGCTCGCTTCTTTGATTGCCCCGACGACCGCGTCCACCGCCTTGTCAATGCCGCGCTTGATCAGCATTGGGTTTGCGCCGGCCGCGACGTTCTTCAGGCCCTCCCGCACCATTGCCCAGGCCAGCACGGTCGCGGTGGTTGTGCCGTCGCCCGCCGCGTCGTTGGTCTTGCTGGCCACCTCCTTGACGAGCTGCGCACCCATGTTCTCGGTGGGATCTTCGAGCTCGATCTCCTTGGCCACGGTGACGCCGTCCTTTGTGATCGTGGGGGATCCCCACTTCTTCTCAAGCACCACGTTGCGTCCCTTCGGTCCCAACGTGATCTTGACCGCGCTGGCCACTCGTTCAACGCCCCGCTCGAGTGCCCGGCGCGCGTTCTCATCGTAGAGCAGTTGCTTGGCCGGCATCTTCATCCTCCTTGCAGCGGTGTGTTAGCACTCTCCACCGGACAGTGCCAATCCATCCCTTATTGTTCAGAACCTGCAGCGTCAACGCAAGAATGACACCCAGGCCATCCTGAGTGGTTTCCATGCGCTAGCTCCCATTCTCTCTGCGAAGACCCCGATTTCTCCAGCTTTCGCGGTTTTTCGACGTTTCTGACTGTCACGTATGCCCTCGGGCAGGGGGTGGCCGCGGTGCCAGGTGATATACTGGACGCATGTTGGGACGCACCCGAGCCATGCTTTCCATCAGCAGGTTGCAGGGCGCCGTGGCGCTGTTTCTTGTCGCCGTTGGCTTCATGGTCGTGGCGCAGATGAGGGCCCGGCAGCCCATCCGCCAGGCCGGGGTGTTGCCTTCCTGGCGTCTCACGGAACTAGCCGTCCTTGTCAGGCAACAGGAAGACGCACGAAGGCAACTGGAGGCCGAGGTGGAGGCGCTGAGGCGGCGGGCGCGTGACTACGAGGCCGCGGTCATCGAGGGCCGCAGCCTGTCCGAGGCCATGGCGAGGGAGCTGGCCCGCTACAGGTTGGTGCTGGGCCTGGTTCCGGTGGAGGGCCCTGGGGTCCGCGTCGTGGCTCGGGGTGGGGCCCCTGGCACGGGCGGCATCCTCCCCTCTGCCGTGGAGGCCCAGGATCTGTCCGGAGTGGCCAACGAGCTCTGGTCCGCAGGTGCAGAAGCCATGGCCATCAACGGGATCCGCGTCTTGGCCACGACCAGCATCCGGCTGTCAGGCGGTGCCTTGCAGGTAGGATCCACCGCAGTTGTCCCGCCGTACAGGATCGAGGCCATCGGGGATCCGGCCGCGCTGCAGGCGGCCCTGGCCATCCGCGGTGGGTTCGTGGAGGGGCTGCGCTCCGTGGGGATACAGGTGACGGTGCAGGTTCACGAACGGCTGCGGATTCCTGCCAGGGGTTCGGTTGAGCCTTTTCGTCACGCCCGGCCCAAACCCGCCGAGTAGCCGTCCAGAAAGCCGGCGCGGCCGCCGCCAGGTGAGCCAGGGCGTAGCCCAGTCTCCTCCGGCCGGCACGGCCGCACCGTTCTCCCGCCCTCAGAGAGGCATGCCGCTCTTGGGTCCTGGCCGTGCGGCGCGTTCTTGGTACGACCCGACCGTGCGGCACCGCCCTCGTTTGAGGCGGGGGTTCATTATATGCGTGCCCCCAGCGGCCGTCAATCAGTCTTGCCGGCCAGTCATGCCGCGGCCACTTCGACTGCCAGCGCCACTGCCTCCCCACCGGCCAGGCACGCCGCGGCCACGCCCCGCCGTTCTCCCCGGGCGGCCATCGCGTGCAAGAGAGTGGTGAAGATCCGCGCGCCGCTTGCTCCGATGGGGTGTCCCATAGCCACGGCTCCGCCGCGTACATTGACCCGTTCGGTCCCGATTCCCAACTCGCGGGTCACGCCGATGACGACCGCGGAGAACGCCTCGTTGATCTCAAAGAGGTTCACATCTTGCGCGGTCCACCCCACTCTGGCAAGCAGGCGCCGGATGGCCTCGGCGGGCGCGATGGTAAACCACTCAGGCGCCATGGCCGCCACGGCCTGCCCGGTGATCCTGGCCAGCGGCGTCCGGCCCAGCCAGCGTGCGGCCTCGGACGATGCCAGCACCACCGCGGCAGCGCCGTCGCTGATCGAGCTCGCGTTGGCGGCGGTCACCGTGCCGCCCTCCTGGAAGGCGGGCTTCAGGGTCGGGATCTTGGCGTAGTTCACCCGGCGGGGTTCTTCATCCTCGGCCACCATCGGCGCGCCGCCGTCGGGCTGGACCGGCAGGATCTCGTTGCCGAACTCGCCTGCGTCCATCGCCGCGATGGCACGCCTGTAGCTCTCCGCGGCAAATGCGTCCTGTTCCTCGCGCGTGATCCCATGGTTGCGTGCCAGGATCTCGGCGCAGTTGCCCATGTGCCCGTGGCCGTAGGCGTCGTGCAGCCCGTCGCGGAGGATAGCGTCCACCAGGATGCCATCTCCCAGCCGGTACCCGGTGCGCGCGCGCTCGGCCAGGTACGGGGCCGCGCTCATGTTCTCCATCCCGCCGGCGACCACGACCTCCGCGTCCCCGGCCTGGATTGCCTGGCAGCCCAGCATCACCGCCTTGAGCCCGGATCCGCACATCTTGTTGACCATGGTGGCCGGGACCGAGTTCGGCAACCCCGCAGCAAGCACACTCTGGCGGGCCGGTGCCTGACCCAGGCCGGCGCTCAATACGTTGCCCATGATTACCTCGCTGACCGCGTCGGTCGGCACGCCGGCCCGCCGCACGGCCTCGGCCACAACCAGGCCGCCGAGCCGCGTGGCAGGGATCGTCGCCAGGCCTCCCATGAACCGTCCGATCGGTGTTCGCACCGCACTCAGGACCATCACATCGCCCATGCCGCAACCTCCTGGTTTGACCCCCTGTCCAGTCTACCCGGCGCGCCCGCGCGCGCAAGCGGTTGCGTCAAGGGCCTTGTGAACCGCGCAAGCGTTTGAGCAAAGTCCAGGGTAGCGTGGTTTTTGACACCCCATTTCGGGCTGATGTATAATACGCTCGTCGTAAGACCTGCCACGATCGTTGAGGCGGCGGTTGGAAGTGGCGGCCGCGCCGGTTTGGGACGGCAGGTTCCTCAAGCGCAGGGTGGAGGAGCCTGCTTCCTGTCTGTTTGAGGGGTGATGGGGCGATGGCGGAGATCCGCGTGGGGAAGGACGAGAGTCTGGACGCCGCGCTGCGGCGGTTCAAGCGGCAGGTGAAGCGTTCCGGAATCCTCACCGATGCCAAGCGTCACGAGCACTTCGAAACGCCGGCCCAGAAGAAGCGCCGGAAGCTGGCCCGCAGCGCAAAGCGGCGGCGCCGCTAGGTCCGGCCGGGCAGGTCCAGGTCACAAGGGAACGCTGGTGAAGATCGAGCAGCGCCTCGAGGAGGACCTCAAGGCGGCGATGCGCGCCAGGGACGCGCTGCGCACCTCGACCATCCGCCTGGCGCGTGCGGCGCTGAAGAACGCCGAGATCGAACGCCGCCGGCCACTTGCCGAGTCCGAGGTGATCGAGGTCGTGCAGCGCGAAGTCCGGCGCCGCCGCGAGGCGATCGAGGGTTTCACGCGGGGCGGGAGGGACGATCTCGTAGCGAAGGAGCAGCTGGAGATGGCCATCCTGCTGGGCTACCTCCCTGCGCCGTTGGAAGATGCCGAGCTCCGTCGGATTGTGGCGGAGGTCGTGGCCGAGACAGGAGCAACCGGCGGCAGGGAGTTTGGCCGCGTGATGGGCCAGGTGATGCGCCGGGTGGCCGGACGAGCAGAGGGCCGGGCGGTCGAGCGCATCGTGCGCGAGGCGTTGGGATGCTAGGCATCGGCTCGCGCGGGCGCGGGTGTGAGCCCGGGGTGCTCCCCGGGCTTTCCTGTTGGTGACAGGCGTGACGAACTGAGGGCGGTTCAGAGAGAATGGCGGCACCATCGAGGCAGCGAAGACCGATCAAGCGTGCCCAGAGCGCCGGCGGCGTGGTGTACAATCGCGCCGGCGACGAGGTGCGGATCCTGATCCTGCAGCATGAGGCCGGCAAGTGGATGTTGCCCAAGGGCACCATCGAGCCCGGGGAGACCTCCGAGGCCGTTGCATTGCGCGAGGTGTGCGAGGAAGCAGGACTCTCGAATGTGCGCGTGGTGAGCGACCTTGGGCGAGAGCGGTACTCGTTCTTCTGGCGCACCGAGGACACGTTCTATGACAAGACCGTCCACTACTTCCTCCTGGAGTTCCTCGGCGGGGAGGAAACCCGGCCCCAGCGCGAAGAAGGATTCGTGGCCGCGGAGTGGGTAACGTTCACCGAGGCGCTGGCGCGGATCAAGTACAACGAGACGCGCGAGATTGTTCGCCGGGCGCAGAGCGCGCTGGAATGCCTGGCGACGGCTGGGGAGGCAGAGGGATGAGTCGCGAGGTTGACGAGCGCGTCCGGCGCGTTATGCAGCAGTACTCCGACCACCTGAACCCCTCGTGGGTTCAGGGCTACAAGTTCCTCGGCGTGGAGACGCTGGAGGTCGAAGCCCAGGGGGCCGTGATTCGAGACGCCTACGGCCGCGAGTATCTGGACTTCGCCTGCGGCCCCGCGGTCTTCATCGTGGGACACCGCCACCCCAAGGTTGTCGAAGCCGTACGGCGCGAGCTCGACCGGATGCCGCTCTCGGTGCGGATCATGCCCAACGAGCCGATGGGTCAGCTCGCTGCGCTCCTGGCTGAGATCACGCCGGGCGATCTCCAGTACGTGTTCTTCTGCAACAGCGGCGCGGAGGCGAACGAGGGAGCGCTCAAGTTGGCGCGCGCCGCGACCGGGCGACCCGAGATCATCGCCACGATCGGCGCGTTCCACGGCAAGACGCTGGGCGCCCTTTCGGTTTCCGGGCGGGAAATGTACCGCAAGCCATTCGAGCCGCTGGTGCCCGGCGTCGTCCATGTGCCGTTCGGGGATGCCGAGGCGGTCGCCTCCAAGGTGACCCCACAGACCGGCGCCGTGATCGTGGAGCCGATCCAGGGTGAGAACGGGGTGGTGGTGCCGCCGGATGGCTACCTGAGGGCGCTGCGCGAGATCTGTGACCGCTCCGGCGCCGTGCTCATCCTTGATGAGGTGCAGACCGGGATGGGCCGCACTGGCAAGATGTGGGCATGTGAGCACGAGGACGTGGCACCGGACGTCCTCACTTCGTCCAAGGGGCTGGGTGGCGGGATCGCGCCGGTAGGGGCTTTCATCGCCCGCCCGCACCTGTGGGGGGCGATGACGAAGCATCCCTACATGCACACCACCACGTTCGGCAACCGCCTGGGATGGGCCGCGTCCGCGGCCACGATACGGGTCATCCAGGAGGAAGGGCTGCTGCCTCGCGCAACGGCGATAGGGAATCGCCTGATGGCCGGGCTCCGCCAGGCGGCCGCGACCGTTCCCGGGATGACCACGGATGTCCGGGGTCGCGGTTGTCTGGTCGGCGCGGAGTTCGCCGACCCCGACGTGGCCTTCCTGGTGCTTGCCGGAATGGTGCAGCGACAGGTGCTGGCCTTCCACGGGATCAACCGGCCCGAGGTCATCAGGTTTGCTCCGCCGCTGATCGCGACCGATGCCCAGGTGGATCGCGCGGTGGAGGCATTCGGCGATGCCCTGAAGGAGGCGCGGGCGCTGCTCTCCGAGATCGAAGCCGCTCCCGGTGCGCAGTAGGCCAGCGCCCGCGCCGGCAGCGCGCGAAGTGTTGTGAGATGGTTTCGGATATGCTAGTGTCACACTACGCCACACGAAGTCTAAGGAGGGAATGCCATCGTGAGGTTCCTCCCGGGTCGTGCAATCGCACTGGCCGTCATCCTGGCCCTTGTTCTCCTTCCCATGATCCCCAGCGCGGCTCAGCAGCCGCGGCGTGGCGGTGCCCTGCGGATCGCGCACATCGGTGAGCCGCCGACACTGGATCAGCACTGGACCACCGCGGCGATCACCGGCCACATCATGTACCACGTCAACGAGGGCCTGTTCGCGGTCAACAAGAAGTTCGAGCCCAAGCCGGTGCTCGTGGACAAGTGGACGCTGGCCCCAGACCGGCTAACGTACACGTTCACCCTGCGGCGGGGAGTGAAGTTCCACAACGGCAAGGAGATGACAAGCGAGGACGTCAAGGCATCGCTTGAGCGCTGGGGCCGGATCGCAACGCGGGGCCGATCGCTGTTTGCGAACGTGGTCTCGGTCACCAACCCCGATCCCCTGACCGTGGTGATGAAGCTGCGGGAGCCGTACGCGCTGCTGGCACTGGATCTGGGCTGGGTCGGGCAGTCCGCGGTCATCTTCCCCAAAGAGGTGATCGACGAGGCCGGCACAGGCATGGTCAAGCGGTTCATCAGCACCGGCCCGTACAGGTTCGTTGAGCACCTCCCTGACCGTCACATCCGGCTCGATCGGTTTGAGGGCTACGCGGCTCGCACCGAGGAGCCGGACGGGGCAACCGGGCGCAAGCACGCCTACTTCGACTCCATCTACATCATCCCCGTGCCTGACGCGGCGGTGCGGATCGCCGGCGTGAAGAGGGGCGAGTACCACTTCGCCGAGACGATCCCGCCCGACGAGTACGACCGCCTGCGGACCGATCCCGACCTGGTGCCCTACATCACCGAGACGGCGAGCTGGCTCACCGCGGTCTTCAACAACAGGTCGCCCCTGATGGGGAACCGGAAGATCCGCCAGGCCTTCCAGGCCGTGCTGGATCAGGAGGCCGTCATGCGGGCGGCCTACGGCAACCCGCGCTTCTGGCGCATAGACCCCGGGCTGATGCCCAAGGAACACTACCTGTGGACCGACGCCGGCAAGGAGTTCGTGAACCAGAAGAACACCGAGCGCGCCAGGCAGTTGCTGGCCGAGGCCGGCTACAAGGGCGAGCCCATCCGTTGGGTCACCACCATGGAGTACGTGGCCTACGGAACCGCGGCACAGGTGGTCAAGCCGATGCTCGAGCGGGCGGGGTTCGTGGTGGACCTCCAGGTTGTGGACTGGGCCACGCTGGTGGCGCGCCGCGCGAGGCCCGAGCTTTGGGACGTGTTCAGCACGGCGTTCAGCTTCGTCGCCGATCCGGTGCTGCTGCTGTCGCTGCAGCCCACGTGGCCGGGCTGGTACGACAACCGCGACATGAACGCGATGATGACCCTGATGCGGCGGCACTCCGACCCCAAGGTGCGCCACGAACTCTGGAAGCGGATGCAGAAGCTCTGGTACGAGGATGCGGGCACGATCAAGTTCGGCGACTACTTCGTGCTGCACCTCTTCAGGAAGGAACTCAAGGGCTACGTCAACATCCCCACCCATGTGTGGTGGAATTCGTGGCTTGAGACGCGGTAGTTTGGTGCCGGGTTCGGTGGTGGAGGGGGGACTCGCCCCCTCCACCGGGTACGGCCCGGCCGCGCGGATCTCGCAGAGGACTCCGACCCAACGATGACCGGATACATAGTTCGCCGGCTGATCGCGCTGCTGCCGGTCCTCATGATAGTGGCGACGGTAGGGTTCTTCCTCATCTACCTGACGCCCGGCGACCCGGCCTCGGTCATGTTGGGCCCCGATGCCACCACCGAGGACGTGGCGAACCTCAAGCATCATATGGGCCTGGACCGGCCTCTCCTCATTCAGCTCCTGCGGTGGTACGGCCGCACCCTGCAGGGCGACCTGGGCTACTCGATCTTCCTGCAGCGCCCGGTGCTTCAAGCGATATTCGAGCGGATCGAGCCCACCGTGATGCTGACGCTGATGTCCCTCACAGTGGCCGTCTTGATTGGGATCCCGGCCGGCGTCGTCGCGGCGGTGCGGCGCAACACCTGGGTAGACCAGGCCGCGATGGGCGTCGCGCTCTTTGGGGTATCGGTGCCCACCTTCTGGATGGGCCTCAACCTGATCCTGCTCTTTTCTGTCTACCTGGGGCTGTTCCCGGTGGCGGGCTACGTGCCGCTCGACCAATCGCTCGCTGGCGCCTTTAGGTCGCTGGTGTTGCCCGCCTTCACCCTGGGCTTCAGCGCCTCGGCGCTGATCGCACGCATGACGCGTTCGAGCATGCTGGAGGTCCTCGGACAGGACTACATCCGGACGGCCCGATCCAAGGGGAATCGGGAACGGATTGTGATCTATCACCACGCGCTCCGCAATGCGATGATCCCCACACTGACCGTGGTCGGCCTGGCGTTGGGCGGCCTGCTCGCCGGTGCCATCGTGACCGAGACGGTCTTCGCCCTGCCCGGCGTGGGCCGTCTGGTCATCTCGTCGGTAATGCGGCGCGACTACCCCGTCGTACAGGGGGTCCTGATCTTCGTGGCCTCGAGCTACGTGATGGTGAACCTGTTGATTGACGTGCTCTACGTTTACCTCGATCCGCGGATCAAATACGCGTGAGGTTTCCATGAGCGAAGTGGTCGCCTCCATCAATGACTATTCGGCCCTGTCCCGGCCTCCGGCTGGCACGTGGACCGTTGTCTTCCGCGCCCTGCGACGGAGCAGGTCTACGCTCATCGGCGGGTGCGTCGTGCTGGCGGTTCTGGTGGTCGCAGTGATGGCCCCGGTTTTTGCGCCTTACGATCCCCAGGAGATCGAGGTGCCCCGGCGACTGCAGGGCCCCAGCAGCGCGCATTTCTTTGGCACCGACAACATGGGACGCGACATCTTGAGCCGGGTGATCTACGGGGCGCGAATATCGCTGGTGGTTGGCATATTCGTTGTGTTTTGCGCCGCGGGGGCTGGGATCATGCTCGGCCTGACCGCGGGGTACTCCGACCGGCTTGACCGGTTCCTTATGAGAATCATGGACGGCCTGATGGCGTTTCCCTCAACCCTGCTGGCCATCGCGCTGATGGCCGCGCTGGGTGCCCGGCTCTCCAATATCATCATCGCGCTGGCGGTGGTCTATACTCCCAACGTAGCGCGTGTTGTGCGGAGCGTGACACTCGTGGTCCGTGAGCTAGACTATGTGCAGGCGGCCCAGGCCATGGGCGCAAGCGATGCACGCATCCTCTCCCGCCATATTCTTCCCAACTGCTTGCCGCCCGTGATCGTCCAGGGCACTTTCATCTTTGCGCAATCGGTACTGGCCGAGGCGGCCCTGAGCTTCCTGGGAGTAGGTCTGCCCCCGTACATTCCAAGCTGGGGAACGGTCATAACCACCGGCCGGATGTTCATGCAGACCGCGCCCTGGATCACGATCTTCCCCGGGGTGGCGATCCTCGTCACGGTGCTGGGACTGAACCTGTTGGGCGACGGCCTGCGGGACCTGGCGGACCCCCGGCTGCGCGGCGGGCTCGGCTAGATCCACACAGGACGCCTATGGAGATGTCAACCGAGCGCGGCACCGGCGGGATGGCCGTTGCCCGCCGCTTTCTTCGGTTCTTCCAGGACCGCGGCCACACGGTGGTCGCCAGCGCCTCGCTCGTGCCTGCGGGCGACCCCACGCTGCTGTTCACCAATGCCGGGATGGTGCAGTTCAAGGACGTCTTCCTGGGGCTGGAGCAGCGGTCGTACGTGCGGGCGGCTTCGATACAGCGCTGTCTCCGCGTCAGCGGCAAGCACAACGACCTGGAGCAGGTTGGACCGAGCCCGCGCCACCACACGCTGTTCTTCATGGCAGGCAACTTCAGCTTCGGCGACTACTTCAAGCGCGAGGCGATCGCCTACGCCTGGGAGTTCATCACGCAGGAGATAGGCGTCGCGCCCGACCGTCTGATCGCCACGGTGCTGGACGATGACGACGAGGCCTTCGCGCACTGGAGAGCCGTCGGTGTGCCCGAGGATCGGATCATGCGCATGGGGGAGAAGACCAACTTCTGGTCCATGGGCGAGATCGGCCCGTGCGGCCCCACCGCGGAGCTGCACTACGACTGGGGTCCGCAGCGCTGTACCTGCGGCCGTTCGGACTGCAGTGTGGCCCTGGACAACGATTGCCAGCGGTGGCTGGAGATCTGGAACCTCGTATTCATGCAGTACAACCAGGCGCCGGACGGCACGCGCACGCTCCTGCCCAGGCCGGGCGTGGACACAGGATTGGGCATCGAGCGCATCGCCGCCGTGGCGCAGCAGGCGGCCACGAACTACGACACCGACCTGTTCGCGCCGATCGTGGAGCGCGTGCAGGGCCTGCTTGGGCACACCGACGTCCAGCGACAGCAGGCCGTGGTCGCGTACAGGGTGATCGCCGACCACGTCAGGGCAGGAACGTTCTTGGTCGCAGACGGAGTGATGCCAGGCAACGAGGGCCGCGCCTATGTGCTGCGCATGATCCTGCGCCGTGCCATACGGTTCGGTCGCCGCATCGGTTTCGAGGGACCGTTCGTAGGCGAGGTCGCCGATGTCGTGATCGAGCAGATGGCGCCGGACTACCCTGAGCTGGTCACGCGGCACGAGTTCATTCTCAAGATCCTCGGGGCCGAGGAGGCCCGCTTCGCACAGACTCTCTCGGCGGGCCTGGAGCGGGTGGCCGAGGTCGTGGAGGCGACGCAGGCGCGGGGCGGGCGCGTGATCTCCGGCCCGGACGCGTTCCGGCTGTACGACACCTACGGATTCCCTATTGAGATGACGCGAGACCTGGCAGGCGAGGCAGGCCTTGGCATTGACGAGGAGGGCTTCCGGCAGGAGATGGAGGAACAGCGCCGCAGGAGTCGCGAGGGCGCAGGGGGACCGCCGGGAAGGGGCGCGGCGGGCGTGGAGGCCGCCGCCCTGGATGACCTCCCGGCCACCACGTTCGTCGGCTATGCTCGCTATGACTCGCCGGCAACGGTGCTGGCGGTGTTCCGAGACGGGATGCGCGTTGATGAAGCCGGCACCGGGTACGAGGTCGTCCTCGTGCTGGACCGCACACCGTTCTACGCCGAGGCCGGGGGCCAGGTGGGCGATTCGGGCATCGTGACCGCGCGGGGGCTGCGTGTTGAGGTAGGCGATGCGTGCCGCCTGAATTCTATGATCACCGGCCACGCCGGGCGTGTGATCTCGGGCCGCGTCCGTGAAGGGATGCGTGTGCGGGCCGGCGTTGAGAGGGAGAGGCGGGACGCCATAAGACGCAACCACACCGCGACCCACCTGCTGCACCAGGCGCTCCAGGAGGTGTTGGGCGAGCACGCGCAGCAGGCGGGCTCGCTGGTGGCGCCCGACCGCCTCCGGTTCGATTTCACCCACGCGGTGGCCCTTACGCCACAGGAGCGCGCTCGGGTGGAGCGCCGCGTGAACGAGATGGTGATGAAGGCCAGACCCGTGCGCGCGGCCGCCATGACGCTCGACCGCGCGCGTGACCTGGGGTCAAAGGCCCTCTTCGGTGAGAAGTACGGCGAGGTCGTCCGCGTGGTGTCGGTAGAAGGGTACAGCCGCGAGCTCTGCGGCGGAACCCACCTGACCAACACCGGGGAAGTGGGGTTGTTCACCATCATTTCCGAGAGCGGTGTGGCCGCGGGCATCCGCCGGATTGAGGCCGTGACCGGGTGGCGCGCCTACGAGCGCGCGCTGGGCAACGAGCAACTCCTGGCGGAGATAGGCACATCGCTGCGTGCCGCGCCCTCAGAGGTGCTCGAGCGCGTGCACCGTCTGAGCGATCAGGTGCGCGCCCTTGAGCGCATCGAGAGACAGCGCCAGGCAGGCGAAATCGGCGAGACTCACCATGATGAGGCCGACGTTGGTGGCTTGCGGGTGGTCACCGCCCGCCTGGAAGACGGTGCCGCCCACGACTCCCTGCGCGCTGCGGGCGATCGTCTGCGTCACCGTCTGGGCAGCGGGGTCTACGTGCTGGCCAGCGCCTCGGGCGATCGGGCCAATCTCGTCGTGATGGTTACCCCGGACCTCACCGGGCGCGGTGTGCGCGCCGACGCCCTTGTTCGAGCGATTGCTGCCCGCATGGGAGGCACCGGAGGCGGGAAGGCGGAGCTGGCACAGGCGGCCGGCCGCGACGTGGAGCGGCTCGACGAGGCCCTGGCGTCCGCCGCCGCCGAGGTGAGGCGCCTGGGTGCGACATCCTGAGGGGCCGCGGGTTCTGGCAATAGACCCGGGCGAGCGACGGCTCGGGATCGCGATCAGCGATCCCATGGGGCGTATCGCCCTGCCCCTCGAAGTCCGCGGGCGCAAGGGGTGGTCAGGCGACCTGGCCTACGTACGAAAGCTGGTTGAGACGTACGGGGTCGCGGAAGTGGTTGTGGGAAGACCCCTGACCGCGAGTGGGACCGTGGGTTCCCAGGCGGAATCGGCCGCCCGTTTCGCCCTGCGCCTGCGCGCGGCGCTTCGGATACCGGTTGTTGAGGTGGACGAGCGCTTCTCGACCGCGGGCGCGGACAGGGCAATGCGCGAGGGGGGCGCCGGCGGCCGCGAGCGGCGCAGGAAGCGCGACGCGGTGGCGGCGGCGTTGATCCTGCAGCCCTACCTAGATCGCCGCCGCCGGCCGTTGCCCGGCTCGGATGAAGGTGTTATGCTCCCTCCGTGACTGGCCGATCTGCGGGGAGGAGGGGGCTGCGGACGGCAAGGGCCGGTGGGCTTGGAGGTGTTCTGTGATTGAAGAAATGGAAGTGGTAACGCTGGAGGACGAGGACGGAATCGCGCACCGGTTCAGTGTGGTGGACATCGTGGAAGTCGAAGACCGTCGCTACGCCGTTCTGCTCCCTGAGGATGAGGAAGACGCGGCCGCGGTCATCTTCAGAGTGGAGACCCCCGAGCATCTTGTGCCGATTGAGGACGACGATGAACTGAGCCGCGTGGTGGCCGCGCTCGAGGAGACCGCCGGGTACGGGGAGATCATCCTTGAGGAGGGCGGCGAGGACCGCGATGACCTGGACGTTCTCGACGATCTGGCCGGCGAGGCCCAGGCCAACGGAGACCGGGCGGACGACGAGGATGAGGAGGACGAGTAGACTGCCCCGCGGCCTCCCATGATCGGTACGGGCGTCCTGTGCCGCATCAGGCTCCGGCGCGCGGTGTTGTCGGTGGGCATCGCGGTCGCCGGTGCCGTGTTTCTGGGCGCGGCGGCTGCCGCGCTCCTGTGGTGCGAGATGCGGCCTCCCGGAGGTCCGGACCGCTCCCGCACCGTGGTCGTGCCACCGGGGGAGACCACCTGGCAGATCGGCCGTCGTCTGGCCGAGGCCCGGGTCGTGCGTAGCGCGCGCGCCGTGGTGATTGCGGCGCGGCTGCGGCGCGTGGACGGCCGGCTCCGCAGCGGCGAGTACGCGCTCAGCCCGGCGCAGAGCGCCTGGCAGATCGTGGGCGTCCTGGCTCGGGGCGAAGCGATCCTGCACCGCATCACCATCCCAGAGGGGTTCACGGCGGCTCAGATCGCCGATGCCCTGGCAGAGGCCGGGCTGGCAGATCGCGATCGGTTTCTGGATCTGGCGTTGCGCTCGGAAGGATACCTCTTCCCCGACACCTACCTCCTGCCGCGTGGGCTTGGGGAGCCGGCGCTCGTCGCACGGTTCCTGGGCAGGTTCGATGCCGTGATCGGCGCCGATCTGCGCGAAGCGGCGCGCGCGCGGGGCCTGAGTCTCCACCAGCTCGTAACGGTGGCCTCCATGATCGAGCGGGAAGCCCGGGTTCCGGAGGAGCGCGCGGTGATCGCCGGCGTGATCTACAATAGACTGCGCCTGGGCATGCGCCTGGAGATAGACGCCACCGTGCTCTACGCGCTGGGGCGGCACAAGGCCGAGCTCGCGCTCGCGGACCTCGCGGTTGACTCGCCGTACAACACCTACCGGAATCCCGGTCTGCCGCCCGGACCGATCGCCAACCCTGGCCTGGCTGCGGTTGCCGCTGCCGCGGCACCGGCTGAGACACCGTTCCTGTACTATGTCCTGCGGCCCGACGGTTCCCACCACTTCAGCCGCACGCTGCGGGAGCACCAGGACGCGATCATACGGTACCGGAGATGAGCAACCTCCTGCGCCTGCTCGCGCCCCGGTACTGCGTTGACGCGGTGTTCGACCTTACGCCATCGCGGCTGCGGGCCTGGGGAATCGAGGCGCTCATGCTTGACCTGGACAACACACTTGTGGCCTGGGGCAAGAGCGAGCCGCCAGAGGAGGTTCTGGCCTGGCTGGAGGACCTCCGGCGGTCAGGCATCCCGGTCTGCCTCGTGTCCAACACCCTCTCGCGGCGGCTGCGCGCCGCCACCGTGGCCTTGGAGCTGCCGGCGGCACCGGGGAGATCGAAACCCAGCGCCGACAAGCTGCGCCGTGCGTTGCGCATCCTTGGTACCTCACCGGATCGAACGGCTATGGTAGGCGACCAGCTCTTCACGGACGTGCTGGCCGGGAACCGGCTCGGCATTCCCACCATCCTGACCGGGCCGCTGTCGCCGTACGAACCCCTGCGCGTTCGCTTCGTGAGGGCGATCGAGCGATTCGTGCTGCGCGCGCTCGCTCGCAAGGGAGTTGTGCCGGTCCGGCCGCAGGTCTGACCTTCCGGCTTCGCGGGCATACAGAGTGTGCCCTTCGAGATGCCTCGCGGGGTCAGCAAGGGGTGCGGGATGAACCCAGACACCAGGGTGGAGTGGTGGCCCCTCTACGTTCGGGCGCTGACCGCGCTGTTTGGAATCTCCGTGATCTTCACCGGCGTGCCGGCCGGGACCACAATCGCGTCGCCACTCACCGTGGCGCTGCTACTCGTGCTGCTGGTCGCCGCGGGCCTGCCCAGCGTGGTGGCGCCACGTCGGATCGGCGGGTTTCCCCTAGCACGCCACTCCGGGATCATGCTGGAGCTGCTCGTTGTATCCCTCATCGTGTTCGAGACCGGGGGCAAGACCAGCTTCTTCTACTTCCTGTACGTGCCGGTTCTGATCTTGGCGACGGCCGGTCGTGGGATCGTCGCCGGCGTGATCAGCGGCTGGGTGGCCGCGACGGGCTTTGCGATCGCCGCAGGCCTGGAGAGCGGGACGGCAGCCGGTTCGCTCCCGCGCGGCATGCTTCTGGTCCTGGCCGGCGTCTTGATCGGGATAATCGAAGAGCGCCGGGCCGAAGGCGCGGCGTCGGTCCTGCACGGCGTCGAGGCGCTGACACGGCAGGCGAGCACAGCCGCCGAGTTGCGCGCGGCTGTCACAACAATGGCTCCGCTGGACCTGGCCGGCCGTGCCCGTCATCTCCTGGAGCGATCGCTGCGCCTGGCCGATGCCAGTCACGGGCTCGTGGTGATGCTCGATGGCGACGGACAGCCGGTCGTCGAGGCCGGCATCGGCGCAGATGGTGTGGCCCGGGCCGCGGGTGATCACCTCCCGGCGACCGGCGTTCTCGGCATCGTGCTTCGATCAGGGTTGTCCCAGACGGTGGCGGACGCGGGCAGGGACGCGGGCTGGGCCGGCGTTCTTGGGGAGGACGGCGCGCGCTCTGCCGCCCTGATTCCGCTCGCCCTGCAGGGCACGCCGTTTGGTGCCCTCCTGCTGGCGCGCCACGATCTCAGGTTGTTTGCCGGCGATCAAACCGAAGCGGCGCGTGCACTGGCCGAGACGGCCGCGCCCCTACTGTGGGACGCCCGGGCCGTGGCGCAGTCTCGCGATTTCATGTTGAGCACCGTGAGGACCCTGGCCGCGGCCCTGGAGGCCAAGGACCCTTATACGCGGGGCCACTCGCAGCGTGTCGCGACCTGTGCCGTTGCCATCGCGACAGACCTTGGGCTCCCTACGGAGGAGATAGAGCGGATCCGCTGGGCGAGCATGCTGCACGACATCGGGAAGATCGCCACACCGGAGGCCATCCTGCGCAAGCGCGGCTCGCTGACCGATGAGGAACGGGCGGTGATGAACCAGCACCCCGAGCGCGGCGCCAGCATCCTGAGAGAGATGCCTCCATTCAAGCCGCTGGCCGATGACGTTCACTACCACCAGGAGGCCTACGACGGGACTGGCTACCCCGAAGGGCTGGCCGGTACTGAGATCCCGCTCGGCGCGCGCATCATCCGCGTGGCGGACACGTTCGATGCCGTGACTTCGCACCGTCCCTACCGTCCAAGCCGATCCGTGGAAGAGGCGATAGCCGAGCTGCAGAGGATGGCTGGGAACACGCTCGATCCGGTGCTCGTGGAGGTGTTTCTCCGCGTCCTGAGGGAGAAGCCTCCCTTTGAGATCCAGCTGCGCCTGTGGCGGGAGCGCTCGTAGTGCGGGCTGGTCAGAAATCGTGGGCGGAGGCGGCCGCGACCGTTGTGTTCTGGCCGGCCCTGGCGCGAGCCAGGGCCTCCTCGGCTCGCTCCAGCAGTTCCTGGGAGTTGTCGGCGTCTTGAGGGTAGCACGCCAGGCCGATGCTCACGGTGAGGGTCAGCGGATATGGGTGGCCCGGGGGTACAAACAAGGTGCGCTCGACCGACCCGCGAATGCGCTCCGCCAGGGCAAACGCTCCCTCCAGAGAGGCCTCGGGCAGTATCAAACCGAACCTCCCAGAGCCCAGAGCAGCCCGGAGGTCAACCACCCGTGTCTCGTTCGTAAGGATGTTGGCAAGATGCACGGTCAGGGCCCGGTCGGCCTCGCTTCCAAGGGTGTCACCGATCTCTTCTTCCTGGTCAACCGCAACCAGGGCCACCGCGAAGGAGCGCTTGAACCGGCGGCTCCGCGTCAACTCGCGCTCTGCCGCTGTTGCGAAGTGCGTCGCCTTGAACAGGCCCGTCTGTGAGTCAACGATGATCTGGTGCCGCGCTCGCTCGCGCAACTCGTCGAGGTGGCCCTGCACGGCAAGGCCTCTGCGCGACCACTGGCGCTCGTACCGCTGGATCACCTCGAGGATGCCCGATGAGATCAGGCGGTTGAGGAAGTTGACGACGTCGGGATCCTGGTCGCCGGCCGCCGGGTCACTGGAGAGTAAGTCAAGCACTGTGGGCTTGGCCTCCAGGAGGGCGCGGATCACCTCCTCCAGCGGCGTCTCCAGGGCAAGCGCTTCCCCGCTGAATCTGCCGGCGAATTCGATGAAGGGCTCTACCTGTCCGGCGGCAGCCGCCTCGGCAAGAGCGTCCATACCGGCCTGGGTATGCCGCTCTATTCGCTCGCCGTCCTGCCAGATCTGCCCGCGCGTGGGAGCGGCCACGAGGTTGCGGGCCCAGTGCGCCGCCAGCAGCCGGCGCCGCGTGCGAATGAGGTCAAGGACAACACGGTTCATCGGGGCATCTTCCCGGTATGTTACGATGGTGGGCAGCGCAACTCCTGTAACGCAGGGAAGGATGATGCCGCGGTGAACGGTCTGTGTGGCGCGGGCGGACCATGAGCACGAGGCTGAGGGGCATCCTGCAGGGGTTGGTAGGCGACGACACGCGGGCAGTTGTACTGCTTGGCGCCGACGGCCGCGCGGTTGAGACCGTGGTGAAGGGCGGCGCCCATGACCCGAGCACGTTGTCCGACGACCTGGTCGCGCTGTTCAAGGTTGGCGCCTACTGCGCCCGCAAGATGGACGGGGGCGAGATGGACTACCTGGCCGTGACCACCGAGAGCCTGGCCCTGCTCGTTGCGGCAGTTGGACCGGCGCACTACCTGGCGGCGGTACTGGATGCGGGCGGTAACGTCGCCCGCGCCCGGCTGGCGATCCGTCGGTGCAAAGCCGAGATCACGGAAGAACTGGGATGAGAAGAACCCTTTGCCTTCTGGCCGTCTGGCTTGCCGTCCTGGCATTGCTTCCCGCGGGCGCGGCCGGCGGCACGGTCAGGTCCGATGCGCTGCGCGAGGGAGCGGCGCTGTTCGCGCGGGGCAGGATGGCCGAGGCCGAGGCAGTCTTCGCTCGCGCCGTGAGCCGCCATCCTGGTTCGGCACACGGCTGGCTTTGGCTGGGTGTGGTCCAGTTCCACGCGGGCGACAACGAGCGGGCCGAGCGGTCGTTCTCCCGGGCGGTTCGACTCTCGCCGCGCGACGGCTTGATGCTGCTCTGGTGGGGTCACGCGCTGGTTCGGACAGAGCGCACCGCGGAGGCCGGTACGGCGTTCCGGCACGCCCTGCTGGCGCGATCCCCGGCCCAGGTCCGCGACCTAGCCCACCAGGCGTTACGCGCGCTGGGTCCGTTGCCGCACCCCGCAGCGCAGGCTCCGCCGGGACAGGCCCCGGTCGAGCCGCCCTTGGGCGCGCCTCCCAGCGCGCCGCCTTGGGTGCTGGACGCGGCGAGCTACAATGCCATCGCCCGCTTCTACAACCCGCGCCTCACGCACGAGCAGTCGGTTGCCATCGGCCAGGCGCTTCTGGGTTACAGCAGGCACTTCAACGTTGACCCTCGCCTGGTGGTCGCCCTCGTGGTTATCGAGTCCGGATTCCAGCCCGCGGCGCGATCGCGGGCCGGCGCGATAGGATTGGGCCAGCTCATGCCGGCCACCGCCCGCTCGCTCGGGGTGGACGCCTGGGACCCGGTGCAGAACCTCTATGGAGCCATTCGGTACCTGCGCGGCAATCTTGATCGTTTCGGTTGGAGCAATGCCCACCTGGCGCTGGCGGCCTACAACGCGGGCCGGGGCGCGGTTGAGAAGCACGAGGGAATCCCCCCGTACGCGGAAACCCAGTGGTATGTGACGAACATATCAGGTCTATACCGCCGGCTCCTGACGATCCCGGGCGAAAGCCTGGAACTCTCACGGCGGCTCTAGGCAAGTTAGGGAGGGACTAGGCGGAGTCTCGAGTGGGAAGATAGCCAGTAGCAAGCAGCCTCCGAACGGGCAAACCCGCCGTGAGGCGGGGACGCAAAGCCAACAGGGCCTGGAAGACCCAGGTTGCGGGTTTCCAGGTCGGCTGGGTTGCCGAAGGGGAGGTACTCCCAGCCTTCCGGCCCCAGCCGGGAGGCGTTTGTATCATGGAGAACGTCAAAGGGTATCGCACAGTGGAAACCCTCCGCATTCAGTGCAACGAGGCCATCCAGGCCGGGGCGGCCCTCTTCGCCGGGATGTGCGGCGACGAAGTGGATCTGGACCTGCTTGTGGCGTACCTGGCCGCGCGCGGCTTCGACGGTGGCGTAATAGTTGGAGATCAGGAGGCCGACGGCGTGCTCTGGTTCCAGGAGGGTACGCCCCGCGAGGTGTGGGTGTTCGAGGCGGGCGACATTCCGGAAGTGCTGCTGAACGGTCCGGGGCGCAACCGGCTCAGGGATCTGGCAGCACGCGGTGGCCAGGTCAGCGTTGTGGCGTGCGAGCCACCCACCGTGCCGCCGGAGTTCCTGGATTCCTCAGACGAGCAGGAACCGCAGCCCGCGGTCGCCACCGAGCCCCCGGCCCACCCATGGCCGGTCATCCTGGAGCATGTGGCAGTGCGCGTCGCGCGCAGCCGTGGTCCCCGCCTGGCAGCGCAGTTTGCGGCTGCCCTGAACCGGGCGCTGGAGCGGCACGGGGGCGGCATGGATGGTGAACGGGTTCACGCGCCGCAACTGCCCGAGTCCACCTGGCGCGTCATAGTGGAGGCGGCCTGCGCGCCGGTCGTGGCGATCGCAGGCCGCGCGTTCACCGACCGGACCATCGCCGCATCCGAGCGCGAGGTTGCGGGTGGAGGGGACGAAGCACAATCTGCTCAGGCCGCTGTTGGGACCGAAGGGGAGGGGACGCCGTGACGCGGCGGTCCTGGTTGCCGAAGGCGATCATCGGTCCACTGGCGGTGGCCGCGGGAATTACCTACGGGCTGGACGGTGGTGGGCCAGGTGTGCAGGTTGCGCGGCACGTGATGGGTGCCCTGCTGCAGCTCCTGGCGCCGCTCGTGGCCGGGCTTGGGTGTCTGACCGCGGCGCGGGCCTACGCGCGCGGCGACCGCGAACGCGCGGTCTGGATGACGGGCGCATGGGCCACCCTGGCATGGGCAGCAGGCCGCGCGGTCTTCACAGGCCACGAGTGGATCGCAGGAAAGGCGCTTCCCTTCCCATCCCTGGCAGACGGGTTCTTTGTTGCTTTCTACCTGCTGCTGGGCACGGCGCTCTGTCTGGAGGCCCGGCTTGTCTGGCCCGTGGTCGAGCGGCCGGTCCGCAGAAACCTGGCGGTGTACGGCGGCCTGGCATGGGCGCTTGCCCTCTCTATGGTCCTGGTATCGGTCGCGCAGAGTCAGGCATCTGTATTGGAGAAAGCGCTGGCCGCGTTCTACCCGGCCGCGGCCGTGTTGCTCGTGCCCGCAGGCCTCCTGCCCGCAGCCGGTTTCCGCGGAGGTACCTCGGCGTACCCGTGGCTTGCGGTGGCGATGGCAGCGGTCTGCCTCGCCGCGGCAAGCTTTGGGTTCACCTCCCTTATCCGGCATGGGCTGCACCCGGCCGTACACCGGGCAGATGCGCTCTGGGTCGCCGGTTTCGTCTTCCTAGCGGTCGGCGGATTCTGGCAGCGGGCCGCGCTCGAGGAGGCCTAAGCCGCCGTGTCGTCCTCGAACGGGTCCGGTATCTTCCACTACGCGTGGACGCGCGGGCTGGCCGCCGTCGTGGATGCACCGGCGCGCCGGACTGCAGCGGTCTTCGGACCGGGCGGCTGGGAGCAGGGCCAGCCCGGAACGGTGCTGCCCTCCGGCGTACCCCCTGGCGCGGAAGTGGTCCACCTGGCGCTCCCCGAGTGGCTGGCAGAGCAGATCGCCGGCCTGCAGTTCTCGGCCGGGGGGTTGCACACCGAATTCGTCCGCCTCGATCATCTGATAGAGCGGCTGTGCTTACAACGCTCGGACGCCGTGGTCCTGGTCATGGGCGAGAAGCCGTCCGTCTACGTGGTCGCGGACGGTCAGGTCACCCAGTGCGGAGAAGGTACCACGCCTCTGGGTGAGGCATCAGGGTGGATCGTGGTGTTCTCCGGGCATGTGCGTGCGCCCGCGGCACGGCCGCCCGCTGTTGAGGAGCCGCGGGTCGCTGTTGATGAGCCACGCGCCGCCGCGGCAGAGCAGCCCGCTCCCGCATCAGAGCAGCCCGGCGCCGCTGACGAGACCTACTTCGTTCCTGCCGCCGTCCGGAACTCCACGCCCGAGGAGGTGGCGGCCAGGATTCTGGAGGTGGCAGGGCCGGCAGGCCACGCGGTGACCGGGTTGCTCGACGGTTCGCGCACTGTCTCGGCGGTTTCAGCCACAGCCGGCGTAACCACGGAACAGGCCCGGGCAGTGGTCGGAGTGTTGATGGCGCACAAGCTCGCCTTCCGGTATGTCGGCAGGTCAAGGTCGGCCCCTGGCACAGGGACCGGCAGTTCAGGGTAGAAGTTTGACTACGATTCAGACATAAGTTCGGATAGAGGCTGAAGCGGGCTTCCGGCGGGTATTCCAGCCAGTAGGGGCGGGGTCGTCAACAAGAACCTTGACGACCTCGTGCTTTTCACCTAGGATCAGGGTAGT